>Ga0209000_1000025_pt1 | contig 272509 bp, 339 predicted proteins | sample RifGroD2_FD_183998 | JGI IMG/M metagenome (GOLD analysis project Ga0209000, IMG submission 183998) | Groundwater microbial communities from Rifle, Colorado, USA - Groundwater D2 (SPAdes) (version 2) | ecosystem: Environmental > Aquatic > Deep subsurface > Groundwater | place: Rifle, Colorado...
TGTCTATCCAAACATTGAAGCATACAATGGATATTATTACTTGCTTGGAACTGGAAATAGTTCGACTAGTGTATATCTTAGAAAATTTGACTTGTTGCCTTACGCAAATCTTGATATATCAAATAGAATGGTAAGTTTATTTGATATTCAGTAGGTCGTAGTTGACGCATTATACGTCATAGTTGATACTCAATATATTAATTAAAATAATACCAAATAGAATTTAAATTCTATTTGGTATTATTTATTTTTAATCAATTAGTATATTCTCCTCTATCAAGTATATATTATAATAGTATAATATTAAAAACTAATAGAGGAGAGATTAAAATGACCGATTTAGAGATGGTGTTAAAAGATCCTTTAAACATTTTATTTATTGATAATCCAAGTAAAGAGTTGCAACTAATTGCTGTAAAACAAAATGGGTATGCTATTCATTATATTAGAAATCCAGATAATGAAATTCAAATGGCTGCAGTAATTAACAATGGTATTAATATCAAGTATATCGATAATCCAAGCTTAGATGTTCAATTAACTGCTGTTAAGGATGATGGTAGGGCTATATATTATATTGATAAACCAACTAAAGAAATGCAATTATTTGCTGTTAACGATGGTAGCTCTATTAGATATATTGATAATCCTGATACAGATATCCAATTGGCATCTATAAATAAGAATAGTGCATCAATACGATTTATCAATAAACCGGATAAATACATTCAACTATTAGCAGTACAAAGAGATAGTTCAAATATACAACATATTACAAATCCAGATATAAATATGCAATTTGCAGCTATACAAAATAATATATTTGATATTAAATATATTAAAAATCCTGATAGAGATATACAGTTATTGTGTGTATATAAAGATAAAAGAGTAATTAAATATATTTATGATCCTCATCCAGATGTAATAGAATATTGTCAACAAAAATTATGTGCTAGATAATTCAAGTATATATTATACGTATACGATACCTAAATTATATAAAGGGAGATGTTGATAAAATGTATGATTTTAATTTACTCGGTAACAGTATGAGTTTTATTTCTAAATTAAGAAAGCATTTATACGCCGGAGATTGTGAAAGAGTAAAGGATTATCTATGTGCCGCATATGATACGTTTAATCCAAGTCCAGAAACTATTAAATTACATCCATGTTTCGATCTTATTCAAGATGCAATTAAGTTCATCAAATCTAAAGGTTGGGAAGTGGGGAGTGGTTCATGGGGGAATATTGGTTGCCAATTAACTATAATTTCCCCTGCTGGCGAGTATTATCACAGTAAGTTTAAGCATACTGTATAAAACATAAAATTATGACAGGAGGTTTGAAAAATGCCCAAAAGAATTTTCTTTAAATGTAAATTTAATCATATTACAAAAAGTTTAATTGGAGATAATGAGTGCCCCCTCTGTCGTTTACTTTGCCAATCGTCTAGAGCTGGAAAACCTACAGAAATTGAATTCGAGGAAATCTTACCTGGGAAATGGTGGAATAATGAGGAGGGGGAAATTTCTGAGTGAATGTGGTAAATTTAAAATAAAGAAAGGAGTGATATAGAATGGAAGAGGTAATATTTGCAATGATTTCCTCATATCACGAGTGTTGGAACTGTGCGAGTGAGAAATCCCAATGTCCAACATGTGAAGACACATCTAATTTTACACGTAAGTGTACATGTGGTTCAGGCGAACATTGGGCCACGTGTCCCGCCCCAAATGGTTGGAGTGAATGTGGTTAAGTATTAAAAAGAAAGAGGTAATGTAAAATGGAAAACACTTGTATGTTTTGTGGAAAAAAGAATGTCACGGGATTTTGTTCATGTAAAGATGCTTATGGAATGCCTATTGCAATCTTATCAACAACTATTATTCCACTGGATGGTTGTTATGAAATCAATTCTATTAACATCTCAGAAATTCCTGATCTAACTGGAATTTCCCATTATATTGGGCATCCAACCACAAAGGAAATCGTTGAGTCTTTTGGGGCAGTAAAGGCCCCAACTAATCTCTTTAAAGGGTTAGAAAAGGCCGGAGAATATGCTCTATGTTTTTCAATTAAACAAGGGATGTCGACTCGTAAAGAAGAAGGTTTTACAACCCCACACCAAAATGTTGATTTATCAATGTTAGATGTGAGAGTTTTGAAAAGGAGATTTTATTAGAATGGATAAAGACTTAACAAATAAAGATCATACAACTAGATTAGTTTCCAGAGGAATGGGATTTGTCATTTATTCGGGTGTAATCAAAGTGAATGAAATTCAATACTCGTATATCTTAATATCAAATAGTGAGAATTCGATCAAATGCGATATTGAGATCTTTGAGGTGCATTCACTTATTGGTGATGATGAGCCTTGGTTAACATCTATTAACTCAAACGCTATTATTTGGCATAAGATAGAGTCTGAAATATTAAAGGATTTTAGACGTTAAAATAAAGGAGTACCAATTAAGGTACTCCTTTATTTTTTTTGTACTATTTCTCATACGAGTGTATGTAAACAACCCTCAATTTAAGAACCAAGCCCCCAAATATGTCGGGATTCATTAAAGTGATATCATAGAGCAGAAGTCCAGCTTTTGTCATCTATAACCTTATGAAGTAATTAAATTATTTCATTACTATTATGTTCCATTCAAATAATTTATAATTTAATTAAGATGGTAACAGTTAAGTAAAAGGTCATAATAATTTTAAATTATATATTATTATAGTATACTACATATAAAACAGAAGGGAGAAGATTGATTAATGAAAAAACAAGTAGATATAGCATCGGAAATGTTTAATGCTTTATTTGGTCATTTCACTAAGAAGAAACAAATGGAAATTATTAAATCAAATAATGATGAGTATATTAAACGTATTGAAAATCCATGTAAAAAAGCTCAGGTGGCTCTCATTAAGTTAAAGGGTGGTAAATATATTAGACAGTTTGACAACCCTTGTAAAAAGGCTCAGATGCTTGCTGTAAAGCAAAATATTAAGTATATCAAATATATCGAAAATCCTTGTGTGAAAGTATTAGATTATGTACGAGAAAGAGGAGGAATTTAACATGAACTTATTAAAACATCAATTAGAGATGGTGACAAAGGAGCCTTTAACTATTAAGTTAATTCAAGACCCCTGTAAAGAAATACAATTAGCTGCCGTTAAACAATCGGGTGATATTATTCAGTATATTAAAAACCCCGATAAAGATGTGCAAATAGAGGCTGTAAGAAAAAGTGGGCCTGCTATTCAGTATATCGAAGATCCTGATGAAGATGTTCAAATAGTTGCAGTTAGACAGAATGGGTATTCTATTCGGTATATAAATGACCCACAATATGCTGTACAGATACTTGCAGTTCAAGAAGATGCTTATGCAATTCAGCATATTAAAAATCCAGATTTAATTTTACAGATGATTGCGATAAATTCGCATGGATTTATAATCAAATATATTAAAAATCCTAGTATGGCTATTCAGTTACTTGCTATCACTAAAGATAAAAATACTATAGCCCATATTATAAATCCACACAAAGATGTTCAATTATACAGTATGGGTCAAGATGGTTGTAATATTAGGCATATTCAAAATCCAGATACTGAGGTTCAATTAGCTGCGGTGCGACAAGATGGACTTGCTATTCAGTATATCGATAATCCCTCAAAAGAAATACAACTTGCTGCCATTTGTCAGAATCCGTATGCTGTTCTATATATTAAAGGAGATATTCTTGTTTCAATTAATAATGAATTACGATATATAATCGATACGGTAAAATTAATGAATGGGGAGGCTAACTAACATGACTAAATTACAAAAGAAAATTGCTGCTATATTAGCAGCCGCAGGTGACTTATCTATTGCATTGGCAAACAAACCTAGTCATGAACTAATGGTAGCTGCAGTAAGACATAATGGTAGTAATATCAGATATGTCAAGAATCCAGGTAGGAAATTACAGATGATCGCTGTACGGCATAGTGCTAAGAATATTGTCCATATTCAAAACCCAGATCCTAAAGTTCTGATGTACATTAAAATGTACTGTGAGAATAAAGGGGTTAATAAGGGTGTTGTCCGTAAACGAATGAAAGAGGAAGCAATGGCAATAGGTAAAATACATATTGAGATAAAGGAGTGATGATTAAAATTGAGTGGAATTCAACTCATAACGATCGGTAATGTTGACATTACCGATCAAAAATATCGCAATGGGTCTTTAAAAAGTCCCGAATTAATTAAATTCGAATATGAATTGATATGTGAATTAGTTAAGAGCCGAAAAGAAAAGAGTCTTACCCAAAGAAATTTGGCTGAAATACTTGGATTTAGACAACAAAATATTTCAATGATTGAAAATCAACATGTTTCTCCAAGTTTAAGTACTATTCTTAGAATTGCAGATGTCCTTGACTTGAAACTAATATTTGTATCAAAAACGTAATTAATGATTATAATAGGAGGATTTTATGTTAATCAATATAAACATTGAAAGTCCTAAAGAAGAACTTGAATTAACAGATGGAATGGCTGAACGGAATGATGATATCTATAACAGTGTATTTGATTGTATCCGTACATTGACTGAACAGCCGGATATGGAATGGGATATGGGGGTATCGGAGAAGTTACCGATGTTATTATTGATGAATTGACAACACTTGGATTACCAGTAAGATATCCAAGTGTTGTAACGGAAAATGATGGTACACAACATTATGAAGATCAGTTTAAACCATCTGATTTTTTAATAACCCCACATCCAATAACTATTAGTGTTATTAAAAAATCACCATACGGTGATACGTTACCACCCACAAAAGAATTAGTACAACTAATGGAAGCTGGGAAAGTTGTTATTACTGAGTTTTAATAATTAAGGAGGATAATAAAATGAAAAATATCGTTACTAATGTTGTAGATTCAAATGAGTGTAAAAAGGTTGTGAAAACAACAACCTTTTTACACCATGAAGAAGATAATATTGTCACTGATTGTGAATATAATGAATCCATGGATGATATGGAGGCGGTACAAATCGATCCATTATTCATTACATTCATTAACGATCCAAGTGTTGAGGTGCAATTAGCTGCTGTCACTAAAGATGATTGGGCTATTAGCCATATTAGAAAGCCATGTATTGAAGCCCAGATGGAGTCTGTATCTCAGAACTGGGATAATATTCAGTATATTAGAAATCCCGATATAAACGTTCAAATACATGCTGTGACAGGCTGTGGTAATACTATTAAATACATTAAGAATCCGAGTGTTGAAATTCAGTTGCTTGCTGTAAAGAGAAACGGTCATAGTATTCAATATATAGAGAATCCTAATATATTGGTTCAAATAACTGCCATTGGAAGTTATAGTTCATCTATTCAATATATCAAAGACCCTGGTTTATTCATCCAGGCATTATCAATTGGTTTAGATCCATTCAATATTCAATTAATAACCAATCCGTCTGAAGAAGTTCAATTAGCCGCCCTGGTAAATGATACTGATATTATTAGAGTTCTTAAAAATCCAAGTTGTATGGTACAATTATTCGCAGTTAAAATTGATCCGGGGTGTATTACATGCATTAAAGAACCACACCCAGAAGTTTTAGAATATTTAGAATCGATTAATTTTAAAATTGATTAACTCTATTAATTAGGAGGAGATTAAAATGCCAATTAATCCTATGAAGTTAACTACGTTTATTGGGTTTGCAATTCCACGAAATGTATTACTTAAACTTGATACAATTAATCTACCAAATTTTATTACCGTTGCCGAACGTGGTAACAAGGTTATACTTGGTGATAGTGGTATAAGCAATCTGGAGCATAGGACCTCTAGGATAAAGAAGGTTCTTAATCTCCTCGGCCTTAGTGAATACAAATTAAGATTATTTTGTTTTGTTGAAGTTTAATATGATGGGGGGGGGGTATTAATTAATATGAGAATATTTATTAACGGTGAGACACATGAGATTGATTCAACTATTCTATCATATGATGAGATTATACAACTAGCTTTTCCAAAAACTGATCCTAATATTGTGTATGCTGTGATAGCCACTCATCGTAAAACTGAGTTTAAAGAAATAGTGCTTAGGGATTGTTTTGTTGCTATAACACAAGATATGAGATTTAGTGTCGGTAGAACTGATAATGCCTGACAAAAAAAGAATACCCATTAATGGGTATTCTTTTTTTCTATGTACCAAGAGTATAAATATATATTATTATATTGGTAAAAACATTATTACAATAAAGGGGGGATAAACTTTATGAAACAAAAGAAAATTAATATGTCTATAAAAGAAATTGTGGAATGGATGAAAGAAGTTAAAACTATTTATACTAAATATAAGGGGTGATTAAATAATGAAGAAAGTGTTACAAGTGTTTGAAGAAATTATTGCCGACGTAGAAAAATCTATTCAGGCGAGTAAGGATTTTGAAACATGTTCCGGGTGTTATATAACTGATAGTAGTTGGGATCAAATAATGCATCAAATGTATAAACTCAATAAGATTAAAGAAAAGTTAAGTGAATTAAAAAGTCTTCCCGAATGCAAATGTTCTAATTTACGTAAGGTTTGGACACCATTTAAAAAAATATATAGTAATTATTTTAACATAAATATTTACCAATGTAAGAAATGTAATAATTATTATTCTTAATAAAATAATATGCAAAGGAGTTGTTTTGATTAGTGAGGAGTATATTTAAAGGCAGGAGAATAAAAAAGTTATATTATTTTGAGAAATTATCTAAAAGTGTATTTGGTGTACGAGAACTAAGAAAAGTGGTTGGAACCCCAACCATTATGACAATTGATATACCAGAACCTATATTAAAAATTGGTGATAAATTTTATGATATTAGAGATAATACATCATATTCTATTATAGATGTTATGCGAGGATCTGAAAATACAATGATCTATTTTACAGATACTGTCTTATCAACTATTACCGATACTAAGTCTAAAAAGGATGCTGAAATAAATAAAGCAAGATATAATGATGAAATGAATACTATGAATAAAACGGATGAATTAAATATTTATTCGGAGGATAAAATTAAGAATAGTGAACAATCATGGTTGAATGAATTAGTTAAGTATATAAAAGGAGTGTTTGATAAATGATTGAAATGGAATTTACTACAAGGACTTTTAACTTAATAAAGAATACTTTTCGAGAGTTTTATGATGTACCAGTTAAGTTAATTATAACAGATAGTTTGCAAATATTAAAGGAAGGTGGAATAGCCCGATTAAATACAAAAATCAAAGATTTAAATCCAGTCGAACATACAATATTCATTTGTGATGATTTATTTGTTATTGAAAAAGAGAGTTATGAGAATGATTATGCGTTTTTATTAGACACCAATGTGGAATTTCTAAATTCACTCAATATTGAAATTTCACACAAGGCATTAATTGTATCTATGTTATTACATGAATTTGGACATTTATCTCAAATTATTAAATTCATGAAATCTTCAAATATCAAAGATTTATCAAGTTTAGAACGAATTAACACTGAATTTATTTACGTCATTCGTAGAATGAATAAAGAAAAGGCTAAGTCAAACAAATATGAAGATTCATTATACTATACCCTCATGTTTACTGATCTATATGCTGAAATGTTTAAATTCAAATATTTCTATAAAATTTGGAATTTAATTAGACTTAGGGAGGGGAATTCTTAAATGAAAATAACACAGGTTGAAGATGTACACATTAATATGATCGTTAGTCTTATTACTAAACAGTCATATGAGTTAAATACAAAAGTTTCACCATTAATATACATCTGCAAAATATCAATGTATTTAGCTGAACGGATAACCAGATATTTTAAATATAAAGGATATAATATTAAATGGTATTCCCATTTGGGTTATCCAGATCATATAGTTTTTAATATTACCCCACAAATAATTAACACTATGGATTGTGTTGTATAATGAGAGTTAAAAGAGTTATCCAGCTTATTACTAATGTGCATAGAATACACTATAGTGATTATTCATATGGTTGGAAGATATCATTCATACCAATTGGTTTATTTACAGTTCCTCTTTGGAACAGAGGTGGTTATGTGAAATTTAATAAACGACTTCATATAATCAATCGAAACGATTATCATAATTGTACATTAACTGGGAGGTATTAATATGGAAATTATAAAAATGGTTCTAAAAGAAGTTGAAGAAATTGTAGGTTATAAATGTGATGTTTGTAATATAGATCTAAAAATCGATTCTAGTTTGGATCTTAATACTGTGACATATTCAGAACCTAGTGATAGTAATATGACAAATTTTAATACTATTAGAAAACACGTCTGCAGTATTAAATGTCTCAATGATGTGTTAAGAAATACTTATTTCGGAGCAAATATATTTCTATCCGATAAATTGATTAAAGGAGTTTGATTAAATGAAGTTAATATTATTTACTCTCTCCATTGCATCTCTATTTATAATGTCATATTTATCTGGTATGGTAATGATGACCGATAGAAAAATTACATTTATGGAGTTATACAAGAATATACCCGCTAAAGGAAATGAGAAATTATTCGGAATATTATATGGATTAACATGGGTTTCAATAATGACTACTCTACTAATATATCATTTTAAATAAAGGAGTTGAATGAATAATGGTATTTCCGATAAGTGAAGCTAGAAGAAATAAATTAGATTCATTATTAAAAGATGATGATTTTATCGCTAAAATTGATAAAATGATTGAAGCTGAATCATCTGTACCGAAGGAGTATTATGTAATAGAATATATATGTGTGCTATCGATTGACTTAGTTAATAAAATTATTAAGAAATATTTAGATGAAGGTTATGAGGCTTATTGGAGTGTCTATTATAATCTTGTTAATTGTAAGATAATTACTATAAGGTGGTAATTTAATGAAAATACACATACTAAAGTCAGTATTTAAATGGATGTCTAAAATGTCATTCGTGGAAGGTGTATATATTTTATATGTTACTGGATATAATGACGTGTTAATTATATCAATCTTTATATCTATTATAGGGTGGACTATTGAATCCACCCTATAATTTTTTATTGATATATGAATATATATATATATATTATATACTTAGAATAAACAAACTTAGAGGAGTGTAATTAAGTGAATATAATCTTTTTAGATATCGAAGGCGTATTAAACAATCATACGCATACTTTAAAGCAAGTAAAAGATAATGGTGGAACATACAACGAAGAGATGCAATTCGATTTCTGTCCAACATCTCTTGAGAATTTAAGACAGATTGTTGAGGCTACTGATGCCAACATTGTTATATCATCAACATGGAGAAATTCTGCTAATGTTTCATATATTCATCCCCTTCGAAGATATTGGAAAGCTATATTGATTAATTTAGGTAAAGTTGGTATTCATAGAAGAGTAATGGATACCACTCCATGGCTTCAAAATAATGTAACTAGAGGGGAGGAAATAACTGCATGGTTAATACAACATGATTCAGACATTAACTTTGTAATCATTGATGATGATCAAGATATGGGAGATTTAATTGGTCACTTAGCTCTTTGTGAATTAAACGGTGCTGGCATAACCGATGAGGTTAGAAATAAAGCCATACAAATTTTAAATAAAGGAGTATTATCATCATGAAATCACCACAATTTAATTCATCTGTTAATAAAGCAATTACAAAAACTATTCCCGAATATCTTAAAAAAATATTACTGTTACTAACCAGTAAGTAAAAGATTAATTCTTATACTAAATAATAAAAAGAGGGGTGTGTTTATAAATGTTATTAATATTCACAGGTGGATTAAAACTATTTAATGAATATCAGAACGTAATAGGACAGCAATTGTCAATGGATGTTTCTACACAAATGGATTCTAGAATTAATATCTTTGGTGATGGCTTTAAGATTGAATTTTATCCTGAAGAAGGTATGCTAGGTATTGTTATCAAGGATTTCGATGAGAATCAGAAAATAGAATGCTCTATTAATGTCTCGTTCAATAAGAAAGAGCTGATGGAATTAATATGTTTACTGGGTCAAATTCAAAGTAAACTTCCATTTAAAAGAAGAAATTTAATACTTTTAAATGGTACACCAAACGCCAATATTCATCAAGCTATGTGTGTATGGTATAATATACTTGTAACCAATATGCAAAAGAAGTTAAAGTTACTCCAACATCAAGTAGATTTATTAAAGTATATGGGGCCTGGTGGAAAAAATATATATCATATATTTGGAAATAATTTTACGATTAAGATTATCCCCGAAAATAACGAAGGATATTTTAGTTTGAATTTTACAGATTATAAAGAAGGTGGTATAACTGAGCTGAACAATATTAGTGATATTAGTTTTAACGATATTGAATTATCACAGCTCATGTCTCTATTACAGTCTATATACGATACAATATAATTTATCTATAAACTAAATAATAAAGAGGATACAATGTATCCCCTTTATTATTTTTTTTAAATATATATTATATACGTATAAAGAGAGTAGAGGAGGATATTGAAATGGAAAAGAGTATTACTAAAAACAAAATTATAGAGGAGTTAGGCCGTATTAATAATAGACCATATTATGTTTTATTCGATGATCAACCGGAGAGTATTCAATTAGATTTTGTTAGAAATAATGGTCCTATGATACAATTTATCAGAAATCCCTCAGAGGTGGTTCAAATTGAAGCTGTTAAAAATAATAGTGAATCCATAGTTTATATCGACAAACCTTCTGAAAAGGTGCAGTTAGAAACTATACTTACTAATCCAGATTCTATTAAATTTATTCATAATCCAAAATTTAAAATACAATTAGCTGCAGTAAAACAAGACTGTACATCTATTCAATTCATTAAACATCCTCATGAATCAGTACAATTAGCTTCAGTGAGACAAAGTTTACACATGATTAAACATATCAGAAATCCTACTCAAAATGTATTAAATTATGTGGCATTTAAGTTAAAATTAATAAACGAAAATTATATTATACCGAAGACACAATTGACTAATCATGTGACTATATTTAGAAGTGCGGCATTCGTTTCAGGTCGATTACTAACTATGACAAAAACGAATACTAATACCCGAATAACCGTGGATTTTTCAGAAGATAAAACTACTATGTTTATTAAAATGACTACATCGGGTTTGAAACTTTCAAAGATCACAACTAGTTTTTCTGGACGTTCATTTAGCATTGTGGGCCTTAAGAAAAAGTTTGGTGATGATATCATAGGTTCGTATGAATATGTGAATTATTCTAAAGAGGACAATATTATAACCCTGAAGAAAATAACTTAATTGAGAAAGGGGATATTTATATCTATGACAGATCAACTAAAAGGTTTGGTAGTTACATTAGAAGTTGATGTTAGAGAAGATTGCGCCAAAAACATTATTAATGCTATTAAAATGATAAAAGGAGTTGCATCAGTTGATGAAGTAATTGCAAATCCAGATGATCATATCAACCGTCAAAGAATTAAAATAGAATTAACCAGAAAATTATTTACTGTATTGGAATAATTAAGAAAGGGATTGATATATAATGTTAATCGATGAATTAAATTTGGATGAGCCTTGGGATATGGAGCCCTTATCTGATTATGAAGATAAGGCAAGAATAATTCATGATTTCTTCAATGAGATAGAAAAAATTTATAAAAAATACAATCTATCGATTGGTTATGAACATGGTAACTCGGTTATTAATGCCAATATATCTGAAAATATTGAATGGATGCAACGTGCAACTATATATTTAAATACTATTCAAAATCTAGTTGATCCTAAACTAAATCAAAAATAAAGAGACTGGTTTAATTAAGGAAAGAGGAGGATATTAAATATGGCTGTAGGATTAGATAAAAGTCTAGAATCATCGTTAGTTAGATTAGTAAACGAGGATTTAATGAATCTTGATGTTTATTTGGAAAAGTATCAGAAAGTGGATCTCTATGTATATAGTGAGGAAGTTATTAAAGAGATCCTCAAAACATTTAAATTCAAAAACATAGGTAATGTATATGATTTCCCAGATTCATTACCTCAACCGGATACTATCAATGGATTTGATATGTCTATGAACTTTGATATATTCCAAAGGATTGCAGTATCCAGAAAGATTAATTCCATTGTGTTCTATACCACCAATGGGCATAATATCCATTGTACATTTCTTATTGACATTGAACATCTTAAGAAGTTCTCTAAAGTATCAAAGACACTACTTCAACAAGATTCACACTCTAATATGTTTGAAAAGACTAATTTTGAATGTGCTGATAATGAATATATTGAGATATCCGAGGCTCATGAGGATAGTTTGAAACATACTGAGGCTATAAAGAAGAAAGTTCCTAAAGAAAAACTTGTCTTTGTTAAGAACTCAATACTGTCTGATATCATGGGAGATATAACCATCTTCTTTAAAGATGAAACCCGTAAGTTATATGAGAAAATGCAGATCGCTTATAAACGCGGGATCATTCTTTATGGTGATCCCGGCAATGGTAAGAGTGCTCTTATACGGGAAGTTATTAGGCATAACTCTAAAGTAATTAAAGTGATGATTAATCCTAATGTAGAAAATATCACTAAGATTTTATCAGCGTTAATTAAATCATTAGCCGGTAAATATGTAATTATCATAATTGAAGATATTGATTCATTGATTACTAATCGTAATAGATCTGAATTCTTAAATATTCTTGATGGTGTTGATATCAAATCTGGCATATACTTTATTGGTACAACTAACTATCCGGATCAAATTGATCCTGCCTTTATGAATAGATCCGGTCGTTTTGATCGTACTTATAAAGTTGAAAATCCTACTGCTGAAGTTCGTCTAGCATACTTTAGAGACAGGAATATTGGTGAATTGCTGTCTGAGTATAAGGTGTATAAGGATGATTCCAAACCTGATAACGACGAGGGAGTGGTCGACCTATTTGTTAAAAATAGTGCTGATTTAGCCATGGCAACTTTGAAAGAAGTTATGACAAGTACTCAATATATGTTAGCTGGGAATCCTGACATGAGTGTTGAGGAAGCTGTTGAAAAGACATATAATCTTCTCACTACCAGTAGGAATGAACACGCTGAAGCTCATGACAAGTACAAGCAGAGGACCACCAATGATTTTAGATTATCAGGAGTTCGTAAAAATTCATATAATGATATTTAAGGAAAAAATATGAGATGAGTGATATTGTGAGTACCGATATTAACTTTTTAATGGAAATTAAAAAGAATGGGATTTGGATGCCTGTTGGGAAAAAGGTAGTTGATTATTATCTTACCTATGAATTTAAACGGAGTGTACTAACATGCGATTCACTAATCCCTTTAATCTTTTGTCAAAGAATAGTATCAGGAGGATATAATATAGATTTAATTCCTTTTATCAGAAACGATTGTAATGGTGCACCAAACGATATGAGTTCAGAAGCTTTAGAGTATCTTAAATATGCCGATTATAAAATATCCGGTTTCGTGACAAGACATGAAATAGATAATTTTAATTGGGACTTTAAAATTTATTATCAATGTCAGACAACTTCAAAAGAAAAAGAGATTTACCTATCAACAGGAAAGATTCCAGAATATACAGCATCATTCGGAACATCTCTTGTTGATATTGAATTCACACGGTCATTTCTAGATACATACCGTGAATGGTTTAATGAAATTGAATATCTTAAATTCTTAGGGAAAGATTATCGATACCTATATTACTTTAACTAGTTGATGATGATAAATTTATAATGACTTCTTATTTACCATTAAACTTTATAATAAAGAGGGTTTTAAATAATCCTCTTTATTTTTTTATAATTAGGAGGAATTAAAATGGATTATTTAAAAGAACTTGGAATTGATAGGGACTCGTTAAGTATTAGGGAGAGAGTAGATAAATCTAAAGAACTATTAATGGCGACATTACAACTTAATGGTTTTTTGATCGGAAACATTATGCCCCAACGTAAAGAATTTCAATTATTGGCCGTAAACCAACATCCGGATTCTATCAAATGTATTGAGAATCCGGATGTTGAAGTCCAATTAGCTGCCATACGAAGGTGTTGTTTTAGTATACAACACATAAAAAATCCAGCAGTTGAAGTTCAATTAGAGACAGTTAGAGAGGACGGTTATACGATCCAATATATTGAAAATCCCAATTATGAAGTACAACTAGCTGCTGTTAAACAAAATGTTATTGTTGTTTCTTATATAAAGAATCGTTGCTCACAAGTCGTTGAATATGTTGATAATTATTTTGGAAAGAAAACATTTTTGATTCATAGGTGGTGTGGTGGTTGGGTTACTAACGATACATTAATGGTTAAAGAAGATCCTTTTATGATACGATATATGAAGAATCCAGACAGGAATGTGCAATTAGCTGCTGTTGAAACTGATGTACGATCAGTTTATTGTATTAAAGACCCACATCCAGATGTTTTTAAATATTTGGAAAATAAAGTAGATTAATAGCTATAAATAAAGAGGATAACATTATCCTCTTTATTTTTTAAATATATATTATTATCATAAGAAATAAAGGAGGTTGAATGTGTAATAACGTAGTGATTATAACCATCACATTGAGAGGAAAGCTTATATATCAAGCACGAAATATTTTTATGTATTGAATAATTGCCGAAAAAACATCTAGAATTATAATGTTCTCATATATGTGAATAAATCATTTGATATATTAAAAAGGAGTGTTATAAATGAAAATTTGTATTTCGTTAGATATAAAGGCGGTAGATGACATCAAAGTAAAATATGATGGATCATATCCTAATGCATGTGGAGGTATATTAAGAGTAATTAAGGCAGGTAATGTAATATTTGAAACTAAAGAATACTCTTTTCGTTCAACCGGTTCAGTTTCATTTACAGAAGAGTGGGAAGAAATTATTACCCCTGGAATTTTAAAATGGAACGATGATGATGAATATACAAGATTTTTAAATTTTACAAACACTCACCCGAATAAGTATTATATATTATCTGAAGTTGAAACAATTATGGAGTCAATCGATGTTTGTTGTGGAGGCTGTGTATGAAATTTCCTGAAGAGTATATAATCCTAGGCAAGAAAGAATTAAATAAAGAATCATTTAAACCAGTTAAAAATGGAATAAACCCCAATAAACCAATTGGTGGAATATGGGCATCTCCATATTCCACCAATAATGAATATGTATCTGAATGGCATAAATGGTGTTCTAGTGAAATGGAAGAATGGTTATCGAATGATGCTATAATATTGAAACTTAAAAATGATGCTAAAATTTATACCATAAATACACAAGATGATTTAATTGAATTAATAAGTATAGTGGGTGAACCACATACTAAATTTCTAAAATTTCAGTGTATACCAGATTTCGAAAATGCAGCCAAATTATTTGATGTATTATACTTAACTGAAGATGGGCAATATAATACAAGGATGCCAGATATTAAAATGGAATATAATTTATACGGGTGGGATTGTGAAAGTATTATGATACTAAATTTTGATTGTATCAGCGAGTGGAGATATGAAAAATTAAATATTTTATAGGAAGGAGAATGTATATGCAGTATTGTAGTGATTGTAAACATAATCTAAGTCCATATAATGTAACTTGGTTAATGCATAAAGAGGATTGTGAATTGAATATTAAGCGCGAATCTCCAGAAGGATTAATGTTTTATAGTGATTGTGATCAATTCGAACAAGCTGATCAATCATGTCCAGAATCATGTAAATGGTGTTTATGGAAAGAGAAGGATCAAACTTGTGCCATTCATAAATATCCAAAAAGAATTATCAAATGTGCATATTATCAGAAACCCAGTAAGAATGTAGTAACATGGTCAGTTCAATGTACACCTAGAGGTTATTATCCAGATGGAGTACAATTCTGCCAGTGCTTTGTAGTCGGTAATGATCCTAAGGCGATATATAAATTACAATTAGAATGTATACAAAGAACTATAGAAGATTATGATTTTGAACCTAGTGTACCTACTAAATTTAGTAGTATAACAATCGATCAATTTAAAAAGAAGATTAATTGTTCTAAAAGGAGTGTATAAAATTATGAGTAGATGTTATTTATGTGGTTGCGGTAAGCCATTATATCTATGTCAATGTGTATGTGATGAATCTATTACATGTATCTCACCAAAGAAACGAGTATTAACAATAGATGGAAAAGTATTAGCTCCAAACCTTCATATACAACCAGATCAACAAATATCCGATATTCAATCCCAAGTGAAAGATAAACTATTAACATCTAATGATATCATAGATTCTAATTTAGTATACGTATGTAATATATGTGGAAAATCAATATGTTCTAATATAATTAATAATAAAAGTACAGTTCCCAGTCATGATTGTAAACTAAAAATAATAAAAAGGAGTGTTGAATAAAATGAGTGGTGAAGTTAAAGAAGTTATTGAGAGACTCAAATTATTGGAAGTGTGTGTACAACATCGATCGGCAAAGAAAGATGTTAATAATATGCAAGTTTTACTTGAAATGAAAAATATTGTTGGAAATATCATTTCAGACAACAGTTTTAATTTTACAGTAAAATCGGATGAAGAAACTGCTATTGACTTCTATAAAGCTACACATGTATTATGTAAAGCTTATAAATTGTATATACCAAGAATACTAAACTTTATCGGTAATCAATACAATGTATTCATATGTTCTAAATGTGATAAAGTTATTTTTAAACATCCGGTGGCTTCAGATATGAATGTTGTAACTGAAACTGTTGATGATATTGTTAAGATATATAAAACTCCAAAATGTAATTGTACATCCGATGATGAGAAAAGTAGCGATAAACATATTTATGAATGTGGTCTTAAAATGTTAATGGAGTCTCATGAATGTATATAACCAAAATTTAGAATTAATTGTGGGGGTGAATTTGTATGTACCAAGTTAAAATTATTGATTGTAGTGGATCTTATAAGGCGTCAAGTAGATTTTTGATGAATTTGGAAGCTGAAATTAACAAATGGTTTACTTTAAATCCTAATATAAAATTAATAAAACTTAAGAGATCTGGCATGATAGCTTTAATCATATATAAGGTGAAAGTGGATAAAGAGGATGGTATATAAATGGGTATAAAACTTTTGGTTGTTATAATAATATTATTCACACTCACGTTAATCTTATTTAGAGTTATATATACAAATAAACGAATGGATGAAGTAGCCGAACTTATAGGAATTCATATCATGAGTAATATTTATATGAATTCATATGAAGTATATATCCCAATGGTAATTAAAATGAGAATACCATATATTAAGTACCTCGTATCATTACATCTATGGGGAAAATACTCAGCTATTAAACCTGAGTATAAAGAGTTGTTATTACCAAATCAAGTAAATAATATATGGTATATGCTTAATTAGTTTTAAAGGAGGATATTTATATGTATCAACTTAAAGTAATTGGTCCTTATTCGGATACATAAAATAAAAATATTGGTTTAGAAGGTAATGTTTGTGAATGGCTGGAAAATAATCCTGGTATTGAAGTAATGTCTTTTAATAGCACAGGTCTTGAGATTCATATATTATATAAGTTGAACGAACAACCGGTCGTTGAAATTAAGAAGAGTATTCTTAGAGGTAATCGAAAACCTTTAGTTATAAATCAGTTATCTGATATTAATGATGAGTGGTGTGATACTTTTATATGTTCCAACTGTAATTATAAAGGTATTAAACGTGACTATAATTTTTGTCCAAGATGTGGTAAATCAATTGTTGTAACAGGTTAAATAAAACTTCGATGAGATGTTTTTAATGAAACTATGATCACATTATAGTGGATAAGCGTTAGTTATCTTATATGTGATGGGTGACTTATTTTTAGTCACCTTTCTTTTATTTAACTATATTAGAAATAAGTTATATGTAAGAGGAGATGGGTTGTTCAATGAGTTTAATTAGTAACGTATATGGTGTTATTACAAATAATCAGATTTTAGCAACTGGATTGGGATTAAGTGGTGCTGGTATTTTAACATTTTGGATTAAAGATGTGCCGAGATCAATTTATAAATTATTAAAAAGAGAATTAACCACTGAATTGATAATAACTAGTTCTAATATATCCTTTCATAATATATTAAAGTGGATAGAAAAAAATTATACGGTTAAAAATTTCAGAAAACTAAAGATGACTAATGGTAAATGGGGTGAAGATCGTACAACGACTTCAATAGGATATGGATTGCATTTTATTAAATATAGAACCCATCACTTTATCATTGAATTAATAAAAGATTCATCCAATCAAACTGAACGTGATAGGGAGACATTAATCATAACTAAAATGGGGAGGGGTCGAAAAGTATTTGATGAATTCATTAATGAAGTAGAAACATTAGATTATGATTTAACTAAAACTAAATTATATAAGATGGAACGGTGTTGGGTATTCATTAAGGATCAACGAACGAGAAATTTTGACAGTATTTTTATAGAAAAATCGAGATTGGAATCATTATTAAGAAATTTAGATAAATTTATAACTAGTGAAGAATGGTATATTAATAATGGTATACCATATCAATTAGGAATACTTTTATATGGTCCTCCTGGAACTGGTAAAACTAGTCTTATAAAAGCAATAGCGGGTTATTTAAATTATTCAATATACTATTTATCACCAGAAAATCTTGGGAATATAGAACTTGCTATGTGTACAATAGCAGATAAAAGTTTAGTGGTAATTGAGGATATAGACAGTAATTTTTTAACACACGCACGTAGTCATAATCATGTCAATAAGCTTGAAGATATAGACATTAATGCACCAAGTCTATCCGAAGTTTTAAATTCTTTGGATGGTATGTTTTCGTCTCATGGTAGAATATTAGTGGCAACTACAAATCATATTGAAGATTTGGACCCTGCATTAATACGACCAGGTAGAATAGATTTGAAAGTTAATATTGACTATGTAAATAAAGATGTATTAAAGGATTTTATGGATCATTTCTTTCCTAATAATAATATAGATTTTAATGGATTTAATATGAAATCAGATATAACTATTGCAATGATACAAGGTATGGTATTACAAGGTTATGATGAAAATTCAATAATAGAATTTATTCAGAAATAAAATAATAGGAGGAATTTATAATGGATGATTTAGTTATAAGTAGAATAGTTTGTGATCAGAAGCTTACTAGAAAGAGGTACGCATGGTGGTATTATCTTATTAAAGATAATACCATTTCATTAGGACCATTGAAAGAAGAAATGCCGTCATTAGATTCTTTATTGTTTTCATTAATAGTGGATAAAGAATTCATCAGAAACTATCTAACTAATAGATTTGAAATGGAAAGTATGTATATGGAAGCTTATGCAATAGTTGCTGGTGGGTTTAAGCATTACTGTATAAAGAATACTACTAATAAGAGTAGTATAAAAACGGAGGTTATATTAAGTGAAAGAGATAATAGTTTTGTAAATGATATTACTAATTTACCTATAGAGTATTTAATACTTATATTAATGAATGAGCATCCAAAATTATTTATTCAAACTTCATATAAGAATATACCTTATATAAAAATAAAATTACCTACTGAGAGTAAGACTGGATCTTGGAATGAAGAAAATCGGGTTCTTAATGAGAGCTTTAATAACATGAATGTAGATAAGAAATTTAGATATTTCATATTTAAATACTTTGGGGGTTTGGCTAAAGGGAATAACAAATTAAAAATATACCCATTTGGACTTTCATATGATTGGTACAAACCCTTTAATACTGATAAGAGCTTCTATGAGTATCTGAAAAAGATATATGGTGGTAAGTTTAGGAAAATGTTTATTATGTTTTTTATTAATGGTTATGATATGAGTCCCCTCATAACAAATAAGGAGACTGGTCTTACTGAAAAGTTATCTAAATCAAAAATGAAAAGGATTCAAAATCTCTTTATAAAAAATAAGTGTAAATTCACTTAATTAAATAAAATTCATATAACATATTAGTAAGTATATTTGAGAATATTATAATTAGTTCAATAAGATTATAATATTCTCTTAATTAGATAAAATTTATATAACATAATAGTAATTAAAATTCGCGTAGGGCTGGTCATTGACATTTAAGCCCCCTCCCAATATAGTAGATAAGAGATAAAGAATATTTTTATATTTTTTATTCAAATCTGCCGTATTGGGAGGGGCGAAATCGTCGAGATATGAAAACTATGGGATTAAGATAATATGGTATAAAGGGAGAGTAGGAAGGGAGAAACGGGAGGATAAAAAGGGGATGACCAGAGGGAAGACTAAAGCAAATTATAAAGATAAGAATATATACTAATATACATTCAATAGATGTGTATATTAGTATATATTTTTTTTAATGTCTTATATAAGTTCTAATATCTATTAGTACTATATAGTAAGAATATATAATTATATCTATTAAAACTACTATGTAATACTCTATGATGCTATAATTGCATACATATCTTTGAATATGTCTATGGTATATACCCAATACATACTATTCTAATTAACTAACTAATAAACTATATATAATTAACTACTATAAATCAAATATATTTTCATATAAAATACCTATAAGTTCTAATAAAGAAAGAGGGTAATTAATAATGGATCTAAGTAATATTAGTTATGGTAATGTACTCAATGTTACTAAAAATGGTATTGTAGATGATTATACAACTAAATTCTTTAATAAACACTACAGTATTATACTCTATACTACTATTAGTGGTAGAATAACTTATGGTAGAATAATACGTACTCTAGAAGAATTAGATGATGAGTATATTAAAAATTATTGTAGACAATATTATATGAATCCTAGAAGATTAAAATATAATAATTATTGTAGTTTACAACAATTATTATTTATAAAAACACCTACTATATTTTATAAAAAAATCAGATAATTACATATAGAAACTTAAATATATATTATTAATTAGTAAATACATATAAAAATAATTAGGAGGATTGATTAAAATGGATGTTAAAAAATTGATGGAAGAATATGCTTATGAAAAATCAGTTAATCAAAAATTAGATGTTATCAAAGATGAAGTCATATCTCTATTATTATCAAAACAAATTATAACTAAACCTGGAAGTGATATTGATAGAACTCCTATTACCATTAAACAAGCTAAACATATTCTTTCAATGATTGAAATTGAAATTGATAGGGGTAGTGTATCTCAACCATTGAATATAGTATTGTCTAAGAAAAAATAATTAGGAGGTTATTAAAAATGAAAACTGATTTAGAGATGGTTTTAAAAAATCCTATTAATATTCAAAAAGTTAAGAAACCAAGTAAGGAGTTACAGATACTTGCTGTATCGAAAAGAGGGTATGTTATAAAGTATATCAAGAATCCTGATATTGATGTACAGTTGGAGGCGGTTAAACAAGATGGAGAAGCCATTATGTTTATTAAAAATCCTATTAAGGAATGCAGTTAAACAAAAAGGTCACTCTATTAAATATATTGATGATCCTGATAATGATGTTCAACTGGCGGCTGTGTATAGAAATGGTTATTCTATTGCACATATCAAAAATCCTAGTAAGATTATTCAAATAATTGCTGTGAAAGATGAGCCTTCATCTATTAGATATATTGATAATCCTTTGAAGGAAGTTGTTCTTCGTGCAGTAATGTATGATTGGAAAAGTATTGAATATGTTAAAGAACCGTATAAAAATGATATTGAGGTTCAACTAGCTGCACTTAAAGAAAACATTAATGCTATGGCATTCATTGATGAGTTACAACCAGAGGCTATAGCGTATGTACGGGATAGATGTAAAGCATCAATATTCCCTGAATACTTTGAGTACGATGAAGATGATTATTGTGATGATGATGATGAATGTGATGATGATGAATTTAATATTATTAAATCAGAGGAGGAAAACTAAAGTGGATCATTCGACTAAAGTATGTAAGGTAACAGAATGTGATAAGAATCAACATGAAGTTATTATTAGAAATGAAATTCTATCGTTGTTAACTTCAAAACAGTTTCCTAGTGAATTTAATGGGGAAAGTCTTGAACCTATTACTGTAGGTAGGATCAAGAAGATCCTTAAAGAAACTATTGATCATATTGAACTCTGTGGAGATTTCCAATCTTTGGGGGCTTTAATGGGCGAGACTAACGACGTTGTATATTACTATTATATAGCATATATCATCAACGAATCCGGTAAGGACAGAATTCATAGGATGTTATTTTCTCATACTGAAGAATTTTCATCAGATGAATTAAGTGCAAAGGTGGATGGGCTTTTGTCAGTTATGTGGGCATATTTTTGCGTAACTGATCTTGGGTGTGTAATCCATACTCAGGCAGGTACAAAATTCATTCGGGAGAAGATGGAGTCCGGGTATAATTTTAAATTTATTGATTCAGTGGGAAGTCGGTCGGATGTTTGCATCCGGTATTGTTCTGGAAAGAGAGAGGTTAATAAAATGGGTATAAATGAAGTTCATCCGGTTAATACATTGAATAATGTAGAGAGTGAAATTATCAATGAAATAATAACTCTGTTATTAACAAAAGAATTACCAACGAGTCAATATGGCACTGTCAATAAGCCTATCACTGTAAAGCAGTTAAAGGACATCCTTAAATCAACTATTGAAACGGTTGAGATTCTTGAAAATTCTCGACTGGCTTCAAGTCTATTTGGAAAAATCGATCTGGAGGTTGCCTCGGATACTAAATCTAATGATGTTAATTTATATTATTACTACGTGGACTTTATTAGTCCCAACTCAATGGGAATTGTACCTACAAGACTCGGATTTTCCCACACCATAAGATTTAGTAAAGATTTGATGGTTCAAAAAATTCATGATATTATGACAAGAGCAACGATAACTTTTAATATACGCAATCTCAATTTATGGGCGAAACATATTACTGGTGAAATGATATCATTACATGGTTTCGCATTAATGACTCCTGTTGAATGTAAATATAAATTTACTCGTGGTGTTACATTAAGTTTAAATGATACACATTACGAATTGATTGGAATGGAGAGATGAATTAATGGAAAATTCTGTTTTAGGATTAGTTCAACGCGACTCAAGTAATATCAAAATGATTGAGAATCCAAGTGAAGAGTTACAGTTAGTTGCCGTTAGAGATAATGGATATTCTATTAGATTTATTAAGAATCCAAGCCTTAAAGTTCAAATGGCTGCTGTCGAAGAGGATTGTTTCGCTATACAATATATCAACAATCCTGCTATAGTAGTACAAGCGTTGGCACTACGTTCCGACCCTCGGGTTATTAGTTTTATCAAAGGTGTAGATCCAGAACTTATGAGTTGTATCAAATAACTTATCATTAATACTTAGAATAAAGAAGTTATTAATAACTTCTTTATTTTTTTTAAATATATATTATATACATAGTTAAAATAAAAAGAGGGTGGTGTGAATAACAAATGAATAAGTCGTGTATTGTAGTAGAGATTCTGAAACTACTGGCATCTAAATAGTTACCAAGTTCAGTACCTAGTATTGAAAATCCCCTGTAAGTATTAAAGATGTAATGGGATATATTGAATGACATACTTAATACCATAGATATTTTTGATGAATCTTTATATGTAAGAAATTTAATGAATCTTGTGGATTCAATAATGAAAGCTAAAATGAATCATTAAAAGGAGGAATTTGTTAATGAGTGAAAAATATTCGTTTATACCAGATGGAGGTAAAATACCTTTCAATGGAGTTAAAGTAAATACCATGTTTCTTTCATCCACTAATGACTTATGTTTAAAACATAGTAATGTTAAGATTTCTAATATAACTAAATGTAAATTAATTGAAAGTAATTTCACTGGTACTCTTATTGATCCCGATGAGTTAGTTCAACCTATGATTAGGAAAGAACAATCTAGTGCTCCAACATCATCAATAAATACTGATATATGTTATGCTTTATCAGAAATGGCTCTAAATATGAAATAATTACATACGGTACATTAATGTAATTATGATCAATTTATTAATAAAAATAAATTGGTCATAATTAATAATATACTATGGAAACTAGATCATTGGGTTTATTTCTTATAATATACAATTAAGAGAGGAAGATTAAAAATGATTCTATGTATTAATGGATTGAGATCAAGTAAACTATTTGGAGAAGATTATAATCAAAGGGAGTATATTAATATTATAGGAGATATTGTATTACATTTAGTTAATAACCCTAAGATCGAAGAAGTAATAATTGGTATGAGAACTGGTATAGATTTACTAGTAGGATTAGCAGTAATAAAATTTAATAAAGATTTTGGTAAAAGAATACAACTACAATGTGTAATACCATGCAGTAATCAAACTCAATACTATCATGAAGATGAAATTAAAATCTATAATGAAATACTTGAATCTGCAGATACTGTAGTAATAATGACACATAAGTTGTGTGATCCTAATGTACTAAAGAAATGTAATAGATTCATAATTGATAATTCAGATGAGTTATTATCTTATTGGGATGGACAAAAATTTAAATCCAATTCATTCGATATGATACGCTATGCTGTTAGTACTTGTACATTAGTTAATATTATTAATCCATTCAATCTAAATATGAGATATGAATATTAAAAGGAAAGTAGGTTATTATAATTATGAATACAAATTTGGTTATATGTATAATATCATTAATAATAATCATAATATCTGGCATAGGTTATGAGAGAAGAATACGATTATTATTATTCGAAAGATTCAAATATAAAACTAAGATTGAATTATATAAGAGATTATGTGAGTATAATAATATACTAACTCCAAAAATTGATAAGATTGAATTTGTAAGTAAAGGTAAAAAGTTTTATGCATTTCAAAAAGAATAGGTGTAATTTATACACCTATTCTTTTTTACTTTATGTTAAATAATAATATAAGGAGGGATTTAGAAATATGAAATTATATATATTATATAATAACAAGGACAAAGTATTAATAGCTATATCTGAGATTAAAGAATATCTATATAGGTATATAATCCAAAATAATTATTCTGATTCATATAAGGTTATTAAGATAGTTGATAATAAGACTATCGATAAATATTTATTATTATATGATAATTTATATCTGGATGAAATTGAAGGTATAATATTAACTCTAGATGAAAGGAGAATAATATATTCAGAGATTAATCAATGTGAAGCATTAGTAGAAGATACTATATTAAATTTATCATCTATATTAAATGAGTTTAATCTTAATGATAAAGAGTACAAACATATTCAAAAAACTATAAAAATATTATCCAATAATATTAAACCTAAGAAAATGAATATATTTTTTAATATCAAAGAGTGTATTGTCAGACTATTCATTATGAAACGTGATAATGTCACAGATATATTTAAAGAACACAACGAACTGAGAGATAAATATCTTATTAAGATTAATTTAAAGTAAAAGAGAGGAAGTTTATTATGTTAAAGAGAAAAGGTTTTCTTATTGTGTTTGAAGCAACAGATTCATGTGGTAAAGAAACACAAGCTAAAGAATTATATCATAGATTACTATCAGAAGGGAAAGAAGTTAGAATGATTTCTTTCCCTAGATATGATAAAGATTCATCAGATTTAGTAAAAATGTATTTAAAGGGAGATTTTGGTGATAGAGCAAAAGATGTAAATCCTCGTACGGCATCAAGATGTTACGCTATTGATAGATATGAATCATATAAGGAAGACTGGGAAGAATTTTATCTAAACGGTGGTATACTTATCATGGATAGATATACACAATCTAATATGATTCATCAAGGTGGAACTATTAAGGATTTGAAAGAAAGAAATGAATTTATAGATTGGGTATGGAATCTTGAGTATACAGTGTATGGTCTACCAATACCAGACCTTATCTTTTTTTTAGATGTTCCGACGCAATACAGTCAAAAATTAATAGAATATAGAAAGAATAAAATTACAAATGAAAATGAAAAAGATATTCTTGAGAAAGATATTAACCATTTACAAGACTCATATGATTGCGCTAGTAGTCTTGCATATAAATATAAATGGATAAGAATCAAATGTGTAAATACTAATCAACTAAGAAGTATACAAGATATTGCCAATGAGATATATTTCAAAGCTACATTTAAAATAGATAGTCAGAATCTCTACATTGATAAGATCAATGAAGTTTTAATTAGTAATAATAAATAATTACATTTTATTTTTATATAAACTTAATCTTAATATAAAGAGGAGGAAAAATAATGAAGATTAAATTATTTTATCATGGTTTAGATCTAGATGGTAATTCAAGTAGAGTTGTAATACATTTTATCTATGATACAGACAAAGAGATTGATGAATCCCCAGAGGATTATCATACAATTGATAGTTCACTAACTAAATTTATTACAGATAAGGAGTATTTGAAGTATGATGAAGTATTCATAGTTGACATCAATATTAATTTAGAAACTGCTAAATTAATCCAAGATGTAATGGGTAATCCATTTAATAAGTGTGTATTTAGATATATCGATCATCATGATAAATTTATGAATGAATTAAATGCATATGATTGGGCTACTGTAAAGGTTGTTGACGGATTTGGTATTAAAATATCAGCAACTAAATTATTATACACTATGTTTTCCCCTTATATAAGTGGAGTATATCGTGATGAATTAACTAAATTTGTTAATTTGGTAAGTTTATATGATACTTATGACTGGAAGTTAATGAAGATACAAGAAGCTCAAGATCTGCATATACTAATGTCGTTATATGGTAAAGATAACTTTGTTAATCAAGTGATACAAAAGATATTAAATACTCCATCTAATTCAGACCCATATAATTTTTCAGATACTGATAAAATTCTTTTAAGTATGGAAAAGAACAGAATTAAATTATATATGGATGAGAAAATGGAACAGGTTAAAATATATAATATATTTGATCAATCTATTGGTATTGTGTTTGTTGAAGCACGACAATATTGTAGTGAGTTAGGTCAATTAATATGTAACCAATTAAATTGTGATATTGCTCTTATGATTGATATAGCTAAAAGAGAAGTTAGTTTACGCTCAGTTAAAAATGATTTTCATTTAGGTAAATGGGTTAATGAATTTTTTGGTGGTGGTGGTCATCCTAAAGCTGCGGGTTATCAAATTAATAATGATTTATACGAGTTTATTATACATCAAATATTATTTGAACCAAAAAATAGTTTCATGCCAATAACTGAATTACAAGAATTGGGCCTACTATATGAAGTAAATAGAACATTTTTCCATCCTTTGGGTTTAGCATTAACTATCATTACTGGAGAAAATACTGATTATTTAGTTGGTATTAGGGACGATAGAAATGATCCTGAGGGAATTATATTCGGTAGATTTGATTTAGATAAAATTAGTAAAGCTCAACAATTTATATCTGAAAGACACGCTATGAGGAAATCAACATTAGGGTATATAATTCAGGATAGATAATTACAGTTATTTTTTTCATAATTAAAATGTATTGGGAGGAATGTAAAATGGGATCTGCAGACAAACAATATCTGGATATTGTTAGAAATATTCTGGATAATGGTTATTATGATAATAATAGAACATCCACACCAACTTTTAAATTACCACATTGTCAATTTACTTTTGATCTTTCAAAAGAATTTCCTATTTTAACAACAAAATTTGTATCTTTTAAAACAGCAGTTAAAGAATTATTATGGATCTTTAAATATCAATCAAATGATGTAACGCTATTACAAAATCAAGATGTTCAAATTTGGAATGAGTGGGCGAGAGAAGATAATACTATAGGTAAAGCATATGGTTATCAAATTAAGAAGTTTGATCAGATAAATAAATTGATTAAACAGCTAAGGGAAAACCCTCAAGATAGGCGAATGATGATGTCATTATGGAATATTGAGGATTTACCAGATATGGCACTACAACCATGTTGTTTTTTAACTATGTGGGATGTAAGTGATGGTCATTTAAATTGTGCTATGATACAAAGATCTGGAGATATACCATTAGGCGTTCCTTTTAATATGACACAATATGCTGTTTTGGTACATTTAATAGCTCAAGTCACAGGTTTGATGCCTGGACTATTTACTCATTTTATCAACAATGCTCATATATATGAGAATCAAGTTGAAGGTATGAGGTTACAATTAAAGAGAGCGGATTTAATATATGGCCAACCAACTCTAAAACTAAACAAAGATATTAAAGAATTTATAGATTTTACTATAGGTGATATAAATCTTGAAAATTATACATACCATGATAAAATTCATATGGATATATCTATTTAAAAAAATAATTAAATCTTATTTTGTATTAAACAATAATTTAAAATAAAGGAGGTTTTTACAAAATGATGCAAACAATGACAATTGATCAATCAGTTTTAGGAGCAGTACTTGCTATCGTAATGTGGCTTCTGGCACAGTTCACATTATTCATGAACTCCAAAACGACTGAGGCTAAACAAAAGAATAAATATTCATCATTGAATACTTATATCGATCTTGCATTAAAGACTGTAATGGATACAGTCAATGCAGTTAACCAAACAGTCGTTTTGGATCTAAAGAATAAAAGTGCCGACGGGAAATTAACGGATGTAGAAAAACAAGAGATACTTGCCGATGCTGTTAACAGTGTTATGGAGGCATTATCTGATGATGTAAAATCCGTATTATCCAAAGTATTTACTGATATTCCAACGTGGATTGAACTACAAATGGAGAATTATATTAATCAAAAGAAATCGGAATATCCGATTACAACGCCGATTTATGCGGCACCGTTAATCTCATCTGGGGTTATAACAACTAGTGTAAATTCGGATATTCCACCGAGTATTTAAACTTTCCTTTAAATTTAAGATAGATAGACTAAAGAATTAACAAGAAGAATAAAATCTTCTTGTTAATTCTTTTTATTATGATTTCTAATTCTATTAATGAATATATATTATATAATCAGTATAAATATGAAAGAAGGTTTTAAAGTATGAGTAAACTCACAGATGAAGACATTGATTTAATTGATAAATTTGTTGATATTGCTGATAGATCAGTTGAACAAGTTAAGCATTTTAGTGGATATATGAAATTTCAAGGCGAAGAAAATGAAATCGTAACTGATGGTTTAACGATATTACATGATAAGATTAAGCAAATGAAGAAAGCTAAAACCTTATCTAAACTAAAGGAGGTTTTAAAAGTAAAGAAAGTTCTAAAGAATAAAGATGGTAGTTGGTTATGAAATATTATGTGGTGTTAGAGAAAAACGGTAGTTGTATGGGTTATACCACGGAGAGGGAAATGTTAGATTTATTTATTGAGCAGAGAAATGCATCTAGTTATAACATCATAAAATTGGATGATACTAATAAAAAGAATGGGAAACTTATTAAGTCTATTATTGATGTCACAAACGAAATGGGCCTAACTGAAGGTACGATAACGTTTCCAAGTGAGGAAGAATATTTCTTTGAAAGTTTATCTCAGATGTTTATTGATCTACATATGTCTCTAGAACGATTATGTAAATTATTACAGTATTTTAATCTAAATTCAGATGAAGGGGATAAAGTACGAAATAGTCTCGCTATTATACTAAAGACATGTAATACTGTCGATATGTTCTTAACTGGGGCTTATGATGAAGATGATATGGAAAATGATGAATTGGAATTAACTAACTTTCTGAAAATGGATGTTATGCTTAAGGTGATAATCGATGATCTAAAATAGTTAAAAGGATGATGATTAAATGAGTAATCATATTATCTTTGATATTAATGGGAAATTCAAAGGCTATTCAGATAACCCTAAATGGTTAAAGTTATTCTTGAATCAGAGAAAAGATAAGTATAATGTATGTAAATTACATAAGAATAAATTACATCCAGAGTTAAGAAATGAAATTTTAGAAGATTGGAATAAAATTACAGCTTTAAAAATATCAGGAGAAACTTTAATTGTAACATGTGCTGAAGGAGTTGAGTTTTTAAAATTTATTGATGAAGAAACTGAAATTCTTAAATATAATATTGATACTGTATTGAATATATTACCAGTTATTAAACTTACAGATAAAGAAAGAGTTATCATAGAGGAATGTCTTAGTATTATTGATATAGGTATTGATAATTATAACGAGTTAGGAGATGATTCTGATATATTAGATAAGTTCAAGTTATTTAAGAAATTCATAGAATGATAACACTCTACTCCATATAAAACATTATATTAAAAATAATGATATATGGGGTGATAGAATGAGACTTCCTAAAGTTGAAACATTTGATATCAGGAAGATTATTGAATTAAAACAGATTAACAAACTCCCGAAAGCTGAAAAGAGTATTTTAATAATGACTGATAAAGAAAAGGTCAAATTGATAAAAACTGTTGAGAAAGTAGTCAGAGGATCTATTGAGTATAAGCAATATATTCATTATTTACGAGATGAAATTGATATGAATCTATGTTCCTTCTTCAATAATATAACTAATAAGGATGGTGACAAAGTATCGATAGAAATTCATCATGAACCCTTTACACTATTTGATATAACTCAAATAGTTGTTGAAAAGTGTATGTCTAATGAAGTAGTTATCAATCCGTTATTATTAGCAGAAGAGGTTATGAAATTACATTATCAAAATAAAGTAGGATTAATTCCATTGTCAGTAACTGTACATCAATTAGTTACAGTTGGCAAATTATTCATTCCTCTTCAGAATGTATATGGAGATTTCATATCTTTCTTAGAAGAGTACGATAAATATATTACTGAAGATATTAAAGATATATTAGAATGTAAATTGAAAATGTCTAGAGAGTTAACTGAACTTGATTTATCTAAATTAGAGAAAAAGTATATCTATTTGGAGATTGATGGAATGACATTTCCTCAACCTTTGGATATAGAATAAAAAGTAAAGAGGAGTGGGAATTTATGATTCTAAGTGGTAAGCAAATAATTGAAGAGGTTAGAGAAGGTAATATTTTCATCACGGATTTTGATGAGACACATATTAATCCAAACAGTTATAATTTGAAATTACATAATAAATTACTTATTTATACTGAACCTGTATTGGATATGAAAAAGAATAATCCTACTAGAGAACTTATAATACCTCCTGAGGGTTTAGTTCTTAAACCTGGAGAATTATACCTTGGTAGAACGGTTGAGTATACAGAAACCATTGGGTTTGTCCCAAAACTTGATGGGCGCAGCTCGATTGGTAGACTTGGGGTGTTTACCCATGTTACTGCAGGATTTGGAGATAATGGCTTCAAAGGTTATTGGACATTAGAGATTAAGGCTGTTAAACCAATAAGAGTGTACGCTGATGTTGAATTTGTTCAAATCTATTATAATACCTTAAAAGGAGAACTTACTGAATATAAAAATGGTAAGTATCAGAGTAATGATGGTGTGCAATCAAGTATGTTATATAAAGATTTTCATGAAGATATACATGAAGAAGCTACAGAAAATACAATATTTGTTACTGAGTTAAAGGTAGGAGATATGCTCATTGAATCCTCTATAACACCAACCCCTCAAGTTGTAACACGTATTGATATAGATCCAAGTATTGGAATGTATTATGTCTTTATTGGAAATTTACGTATTCCAATTGGAAGGCATCAAACTGTAACTATACGTGAATATTATATGAGAGGATAATTTATAATTATGAATTATTCATATACTGGAATTGGTTCTAGAGAAACTCCATCAGATATAACATGCCTATTTGAAAAAATAGGCATGTTTTTAGCGAATAAAGGTTTTATACTAAGATCAGGCCATGCTCAGGGAGCTGATATTGCATTTGAAAAGGGATGTGATAAACTTAATGGGATAAAAGAGATATATTTGCCATGGAAAAATTTTGAGAATTCTGATTCTAATTTAATTGTTAAGGATATTAAAGCTTTTGAATTAGCAAAGAAAGTTCATCCTAATTGGGATAGATTATCTGACGGCGTTAAAAAGTTGCAAGCAAGAAATACTCATCAAGTTTTAGGAATGGATTTAAATAATCCATCTAAATTTATTCTCTGTTGGACTAAAGATGGTAAAGGTAAAGGTGTGGTACTGGCCAAGCCATTAGAATTGCCAAGTTATATAATATCCCAGTTTTTGATGCTGGTATTTATTTGGGTATTGAAAATATTAAATTAGGATTAAAAACCTTTTTATCAAAATAGGGGAGTGGTATTTATGTTATGTGAGAACTGTGGTACAAAACCTATAGCTCGGGGAATAAAAGAAATTGATTGTTTCATTTGCAGTAAAACTAAATTTATACCCGTTAATTATAAAAATATTTGTAATGACTGTTCTGACAGTTTACACTTATGTCAGAATTGTGGTGCTAATGATCATGTAAAATCGAAAGTGAACGCCTACGATTACTATATGAATGAAATTATATCTATTGCTAGACATTCTGAAACTAAGGATGATTTGATAATATCTAAAGATATTAATGGTAATTATTGGGTAGTTCCGTCAGTAGTGTGGAAAGATAAGAAAATATTGGACAATATGACCCCTACTATTGATAATAATTATGTATTTGGAACATCTATTGAGCTTGGTAAATTGTATACCCATTATAAAAAAGGAGATGAATATGAAGCTCAAATTCTTGCCCGACACGTGCTTACACAATCGGAATATATCATATACCAGGCTAAGTATGGTGATAAATTTATATGGGCCCGCCCTTTACCAATGTGGGGTGTGATGATCCCGGAGAATGATATAACTGAATTTGGTCAAAAGATACGATTTAAATTAAAAATTATTGATGAAGTTAAATCTATGAAACAGTGTATCACTTCGAAACAATTGAAAGAACTAACACCTAATCAATTTAGGAAACTATGTACATTAATTTGGAGATGGGTATCATTCGTGTGATCATGATAAAAAAATATTAGATAATTTTCAAAAGGAGCATTCAACATTGTATTTTCCAATATTAGAAAAAACTAATATTGGAAAATGTATTGAGATATTAGGATCAATAGAAATACGAAATCGCTTACCTGTTATTAAACGAATTCATGAAGATGGGAAAGAGTATATTAAAATTGTGGTAGATACCAATAAAGGTGTTATTACCACAGATCAGTATTATGAATCTCATGAACTCATTGATGCTTTATGGGAACTTATTAAATTAATACTGTAAATTATTAAGGGGTGATTTATATTAAAGACCGAATAGGTAATTATTTCGAAACCTATACGGGAAAGAAATTCTATCCTTTAGATCCAAAACCAGAAGAAATTGATATAAGAGATATTGCCCACGCATTATCTCTTATATGTAAATTCGGAGGTCATTGTCCTAAGTTTTATAGTATAGCTCAACATTCAATTTATTTATCAACTGAATTACGTAAATTAGGTTATAACTCTACTATGCAATTATATGGTTTATTATACAATGCATCAGAAACTTATGTGGGAAGTATACCTAGATCAGTAAAGATTTCTCTTAGTGGTTATTTATTCACTGAGAAAAATATCCAAAATGCAATTTGGAGAACTTTTAAATTATATATACCTACTGAAAAAGATCATGTTATTATTAAAGAAGTTATTAATAATCTATTAATCCATGAGCGAGAACAGCTCATGGGAAATTTTAATGATTGGAAAAGGAAAGTGTATACTAAGTTAGATTTCAAAATAAATATTATGCCTAATTATGAAGTTGAAAAAGCATTTATTGATTTATATTGTGAACTTAGATTTCCGTTACTTAAGAAAAGTGATTATAAAGAAGGAGTGTTTAATTAATGAAAGAAGTTAGAATAGTTGCCGGTGAGGTAGATAACCTAGTTGAACTATTAAAGTCATTACCATCACATAAAAAGACTGAGGTTGGAATTCATACTGCCAATATAAATGGGTTCCACATTCATTTGGTTGAAGGTAGTAATAAAGGTGGAGGTTTAATGCGTATTACTAAGAAATAATTTTTATCATAGAAGACATAATATTCTTCTATGATGAAAAATTAAATGTAAAATTCTTAATGATACAATATTGTTTTCATAAACTATTTAAATCTAGGTGTTATATACAATTATAATATAACACCTAGATTTGAAATTATATATTATAATTGTATCAACTGAAGATTAAGAGGAGGATTTTATATATGATTATACAAGGACAACCTGAGTTAAATTTGACTGAAGTATTTGTTACAGATTTTGGAGATAGTTATCATAAGTTAGCAACAGATCCATCTTCTGAATTAGAAAAAGATGCACGTAAAATTCGGCGACGATATAGAAGTGTTGCCGAGTATATGAGAGCTTTGTCCATATATAATGAGTATATGGAATGGTTGGTCCAGAAACATGGTGGTGGTCAATTGTTCGGTATAAAGAACAAATATGAACTCATTGAAGACTTTGTTCCCCCTAAACCAAGAATGCGTAATACCGTAATGAATAAGTATATTCTCAAGAATCGTATTTTATTAAGCAATATGAAACATTCTACACCATTAGATTCAATTGAAGAATTCATTGATAGGACAGTTGTTATCGATAAAGATGTTGAATTCACAACTGTTAAAATGACAGATAAAGTTGCCCTTCGGATGTTAAAAGAAGAAGGTAATAACTTATCAGCAAAAGAGATTAAAGAGATAACTAACATTGATTATCTAGAAGAGTATTTCAAAACTAAAAATGTTATGAAGGAGAAGAAAGAAAAAGAGGTTAATATATCATTAAGAGAAATACTTAGTGGTGCATATGTTGATAAGATCAAAGATACCACTGAAGAAGATACTATTATATGGTATAAGGGTAATTACATGAATCGGGAAACTGTTAATGAATTACAAGTATATCAAGATTTAAATGATAGTGGTTGGAACTCAATGAGATTGATGAAACATAAAAATGTTAGTAAACGTGTTACTAGAGTTATGCAAGACAAAGATCGTAGATCTAAGAAGAAAGGTAAGAAGAATAAAAAGAATGATGATTTCATAGTTAAAATTGTAACCGATAATGACTATGATACATTTAAAGATTTTGAAGAAGATATGAGAGACTTTACCGCAGGTAATTTATTTAGGTAAGCGTGTATTATGTTTCTAAAAAGATGAGAGAGGTGTTATTATGACAACCAAAGTAATACGTAGTAGAATTCTTGAACATTTTGAACCGGCTCTATTGAAAGATCTTTATAAAGTTTGTAAATCAACTGGAACTTCTGATAATAATATCAAAACGGATATTATGTTAGAAGTACTACATCGTTATAAGAAAGATTTTACAGAATTAGGGCCTGGAACTAATAGGCTTGCAATTCTTATTGATAACTATGTATTTAAATTAGCCTTGGATAAGGCTGGTACTAGAGATAACATTAGTGAGTTTATAACCAGTGAAGAACTACAACCATATGTTATTAAAACGTATGAAACCAATGGCTTAATTGCCGTTAGTGAATATATTACTGTCATATCACGTGAGGAATTTATTGATCGCCGAGAAGAGCTTCGTAAAATTTTATCTATATTATCTGAAAGTTACTTATTAGGTGACGTTGGTACTGTAGGTAAAAACTTCCTCAACTGGGGCTATCGTAATGACGGAGATTTGGCAATATTGGACTATGCCTACATTTATAGAATTAATGGTGAGGAAATGACTTGTAGGAATTGCCAATCATTAATTATATATGATGAAAATTATCATAACTTATTATGTCCTAATTGTCATAGGAAGTATACTTTCACTGACATCAGAAGGCGCATTCCAATGGCTGTCGAAGAGAAGGATAATTTTATGGCCATGTCGTTAGCATATAAGCTAATAGAGCCATTACAAACATTCAATGATAGTCTTGAAGAAGATAATTCTTCTTCTGAAAATAAAAAGGAGGTCTATGAAATGGGTAAAGGTTTTGGTAAATTTGATGATTCGGATGAAATGCCGGGTATTGATGATTATCTCAAAGTATTAGAAAAGTTTAATGCCAACAAGAAATCGCAAGTTATTAATCCACCGGTAATCGATGGTGAGTTAAATGAAGATAATGTTCTTCAAACGGCTCAAATGTTGGTTGATCCAGATGAGACACTATTTGAGGAAGAATCTGAGGGTACTAATACAGTTACCAATGAATTTTTCCATATTGATAGGGAGATGTCTAATGATCCTGAATGTATCGATGAAACCACTGGTGAAGGTAACTGGCCACAATGTTGTGGAAATGAATGTGCTGATACTCCAGTTGTAGTAGAACAGGAGTTTATAGTACTGAATGCTCACAATGCTACAGTCGGAGTGGATATGTGTGTGGATGGGAAGGACACTACCGTGTTGGTATCAGCCGATACTGATACTGGAAACGTTGAATCGATTCAAGTTATACAAACTTCTTCAGATATGCATGAATATATGTCCCAATTACCATCTAACATTAATATGGATATAGTAGATACTAGTTTAGTTTTGAACGTCGAACTGGAACAAGGTCCTCAGACAATTGATTTGAGGACCGACACCCCAGATGTAGCAAATTCAGTTCAGAATATGAGAGATTTGCTACGAATGGATATTGGCGATACTGGTCTTTCAGATGCAGAAAAAGACCAGTATGATAAAATGTTTGAAAAAGCTGGTCAGGATAGTCGGATTCATAGAGGAGGACATAAATAATATGGGGTGTGTAATCAGAATGAATTCTGAGGAGTTTATTGCAGACTTCTTAAAAGAATTCAATCCAGATGATTTTCAGTTCATATTGATATCTGAAAATATCACTACAAAGAGGCGGTATAAAAATGTTATGCCTATAAAGGCATTGATACCTCCACCTAATGTAGCCCAGATATTTATCAACGACGGTATGTGTAAATCATATGAGTCCAAGTATTTTGATTATCTCAAGAAGAAAGACGTTGAAGCTTTAATTACGATTATTGCTAAGTCGGCTTTATCTGGTATGAACCTAGTTCTTATTTGTTCAAAATCGGAAGATGATTTTAAATATCTAAAGATCATTTGTCAATTCATTGAAGAAGAGTATAGATTAAAAACATATACTCTCAAACGATTTATGAATGATCCACGTAAAGCCTCTAAGATTAAAAACGATAGAGAGGTAACTTCCATCTTGATGAAGAAGATGGAGAAACTTCATGAAAATGTGAGTGAGATAAATCCCAATATAAATGAAGATAGTTTTATTAAGAAACTGAAGAAATTTAGTAAAAAGGAGCTTACGAGTTATTGTAAAAATCGGATCAAGATCAAATCTAATATGTCGAAGAGAAAGATCCGTAAGAAGATAATCGACAAGTTATTTAACAACTAGACTTAACAATGTCGTTATGTGAGTTTATTTCTAAACTCACATAACGACATATGGAAAGGTGGTATTATATGTTATATAATAGACATAACTACTTAAATAAGAATATTGAATTTCTAGTATCTAATGAGATAATTGAATATGATATGCAATCGGCAGGTTTCAATATATTAAAGTATTATAAATTAGTTAGTGATGATAAATTAAATTTTTTAGAATCTCTTGGTAAGAAAGAAAGACATGTTCAAATCGGATTGTATCAAAGGGCTGATAAAGTATTAGCTAGACAACTTAATGACAAATTTATTGAAACACGTAAATGGTTCTTTGAACAAAATGAGTTAATTGATGAAGATATTTTATCTATAAAGAAAGATGCAGTCATTACTTTCAAACGATGTTTAGTAACAGAACTAGATAATATTAAGTTTATTGAAAAGAATATATATACATCATATTACTATTTAAATAAATTGGAATTTTATTATAACAATAATGTCATTCATGTCAAAGGTATTAATGATGATTTGTTGAAATTACATTCAGAGTATATGCTAGACTTTTTACATATGTTTTTTCGAATGAATGAAACTATTAAGGTTAAAAAGATCATTGAGTATTTAAAAGAGTTTTCACATTATTATAAAAATAGACATCTTGAAATTGGTTATTATAGAGAGTTGAATAAACAATCATTATTTAAATTAAATGATAGTCTATTTAATTCCCCATTAGGAATACGTGATATTGGTGACGTTGGTGAGATAAATATAGATTATAATTATCTAAATTATCTTATTCCTTTGATCGGCATATTAATTTAAAAAAATAAAGACTATGTATTTCTACATAGTCTTTATTTTTTTTGTATTTGTGAATTCCATTAACATTATTTCAGTATATTTCGCAACATAACCAATTATATATTTACGTGTATAAAAGAATTCTAATTCTTTTATAAGTGAAGGGCTTAATGCATTCATTGTCGCTCGGGTGATGTTATCTAATTCTTCTTGAAAGTTATAAAGCATAACAAGATCTTTTAATTCATATTCTAATTTATAACGCATTTCAAATTCACGTTTCATAGTTCCATTTAATATAAACATACACTCATCATGAGTTAGTCTAAGTTTCGGTTCATTCCAATCGGTTACATGTATAAATAATCGAAATAATAGAGCTAAGATAATACCAATTTCAATGACCAAAATGTAATTATTCACTATACTTCCCCCATCTTTTAATGTTTTCTTTTAATTCCAATACGTTTTTATCAAAACTATCATATTTTTCTGAGGCTTCGATATATTTATTAATTTTACTAATGTGTTCCTTATGAAGTCCTTTCTTATATTTTTTAATAAATGAATTTAAATCTCCAAATGCTTGACGGAGATTAATAAATATATTATTAATATGAACTTGTTGATGTACAGTTTTAGTTAACATAACTACTTGGATTAAGTTATTGAAATGTTCTTCAAGGATAATATCAGCAACTATATAACTATTAATTCTTCTATTGTTGAATATTAGATAATCAATTATTATGGTTACATAGTCAAATAATGTTAAAATTGGTCCGTGGTGCATCTCAATGTCTACTTCATCATCGTCAGTAATATTAGATAACACTTGACAAGTATTTAAACCAATATCTTTTTTTAGGTATTTGATATATCCAGAATAAAAGGTTGATGTTCTAATAAGTTTCTCAGTTGCTTTTACAAAAGATACAAAATTATCAATATCAGCAAAATATGTGCTATTTTTATAAAAAGGGAGTTCATATGACGCACTATTAGAATCAATTATAGGGAATTTGTCTTTTTTAAACTCTATGCCTGGTATAATATTCATAAATTTCATCACTCTCTTTCATTCTAATTTTGTACTACATTATAGTAATGTTGAATATTTGAAAAGGGAAGGTGATGATAGTATATGTTTATGCTTGATAATTTAATTAGAGATATACGGAGTATCATGAACTCTGTGGTAATAAAATATGAAAAAAATGCTAAGGTAATGGAAACTTTAGATATAGTAAAGGAATCTGATATGTATATATCGGCAACGTTACAACAAGATTCTTTTAATAGCTATATTAGATTTGATTTAGATTTAATAATGTCCTCTGGTGTAAATGATCCATTAGTTGCTCAAACATACTATGAAAATAAAAGTTTAATTCCTTCTATATATAGAGAAATAATATTGGCTAAACAAAGGGCTCGTATCATAAATGATTATGTTGAAAAAAATAATTATTATCGAATGCTTAATGGATTACCAGATATTGATGATATTGAAGTTATATATGTTGATTCGGAGATATGTATAGCAAATTCTTTAACCCCAAATACCCCGATTCATTTATATCCACTAGAAGATATTTATACTCTAATGTATATAGGGGAAATAGATAAACTTATATTAAAGTATCCAACAAAGAAATATTTATTATATCTAGGACCCAATCAGATAGATATAGTTCAAGCTAGGACAGCTAAGAATTTTATGATATTACGAATGACATCAGATATAAGTGACTCACTATACGCACAATTCAATGATTTTTATTTACAAAGTAGAGAATATTTTATGACTGTATTATATATTAAAGAGTATGCAAAGACTTATGAATTATATGATAATTTTATGGCAATGATGATAATGGTTATGACAATTCAGAAAACTGCAGTAAATCTATTTAAGAATGGTATTAATAGAGACTTCTATGATTTGGACTCCATTAAAATGTTATTAGATTCATATAAGATTCCATTCATGGTTGATCTTCCCATTGAATATCAAAGAGCCTTATTAAGAAACTTAAATAATCTATTACGCTATAAATCTACAGATAAAGTCTTATATGATATTTGTTCATTAATGGGATTTGAACGAATGAAGATATTTAAATACTTTTTGATTAAAGAACATATCGTAGATGAAAACGGAGTACCTATTTTCCTATATAAAGATGAAGTTAATGATGAGGGAGTTACTATAACTGTAGAAGACAAAGAAAATATGTATAATTTTTATTTTCAGAGGATTAATTTAACCGAAAAGAATATTGCATTAGCCTTAACTGATGATACTATGAAAGTTGATTATGATATAGTAACTACCAATGATCCTTATTGGTGGGAAGATGAAAATCTGAAGAATACTTTACTTACAGAAGATTTTAATTATATAGAATCAAAATATATGAATATGAATCTTATGTATCATTTAAGTGAAATGTTATTCGAAATAATATATGTGTTTAGATTAATAATAGATAAAAAAGACTCAATAGAATATATAACCATTAGATTGTCTAATATGTTTCTAAATAAACCCATTAAGTTATTCGATACATTAATTTTATTATGTGCGTTAATAGCTAAACGAGATCATATGGCTGGCAATATTTTAGTAGACCCATCAAAGATTTTATCAATTCTAGGTTTTAATTTTACTAATGATTTTAAAATCATTCAAGATACAATTAAGAATAATCCACAAGTATATGATCAAGAGTTATTAACATATTTTGAGAATATGAATAAAACATCACCTCAAGATATTAATAATCTATTTACTAATATAAAAGGTTTGAATACTTTTCTTATCAATAAAATGAACACTAGTAGTAGTATTGAAGAATATAGAGCATATAAAAATCTATTTACAGCTTTAATGGTTTCCACTGAATCCACTACTTTATTTCAGAAATCAGATGGTACTCCAGCACTAACATTCAAAGATTACTTTAGTGATCATGATAGTATAATATATGATTTTATTGATACTGTTGAATATGATAAAATTCCAGGGTATATCGATTATATTATTTTTAACTTAAATGATCTTCTTATAGATCTTAAGTATATTAAGTTCATAAATGACACTAATAATCCCATAATCAATGCTATTACAACATTAATAAACTTCTTTAAATCATACACAGTTAATTTAACTGACATGAATATTTTTTATATATTAGATAGTAAAGCATATAACTTTATAACTTTAGTTGGAGATATCAAAACCATTAGTGGTATTATACCTTTAAATGATGATTCATATTTAATGGATTCGTCTATGATAAGTAAAACTATTTCAAACATGGAATCATATAATTCATATGATACATTAAGAGATATAGTTTCTAATATATTAGTTAAAGATAATTTAAGTCTATTTAATACAATTACAGGTTTTAGTAAATTATTTACATTAAATACTAATTTACACATGGTTGATTTTCTTATTATATCTAAACTGATTCAATTGAAAGATATGTGTAATTATTCAGATATGTTAAAACATATATCAACTACTATACTTAATAAAGATAAGTTAGAATTACTTAATATCATTAAATCTATCACAACCAATCTACCTATTAATGATTCTAGTTTAATGATGGATTACCTTTTAGCTGATAAGGTTTTATTAATTAAAGATACTCTACTTATACTAGATAAAAATATTGAATTAATATATGAGCCCCAATAATAGAAACATATCCATAAAAGAAACTACGAATGGGAGTGAATTGTAAATGACTGATAATATTTTAAGATTAGAAGATAGACTTGATGCCAGAGACGGTCTACAAATATCATACAAACCTTCGGTTCTACATAGAACTAAGATTATAGGTGGTTATGATCATTTCGTTGATAAACGTGGTATTAGTCAACTGGGTGAGGTATTATTTGATGAGGAAAATCAGATTGTTCTTGGTGGAGCATTATTTACCCTAGAGAAAATATTTGGTATACCTTCACCTTTAACAGTAGACTATTTAAATAATATCATGAATATCGCTACAACAGGATTACCCGTTACGGATATCTATCCTAAAGCAAATGTAGTTTGTTTATTTGGATTAGGTATCGGCGGTTGTGGAGATACTATTGCATCCATTCAAGATGTCAAGTTTTATGAGAGAGAAATAGTTACAATGATACCATTTAGAATCGCTTTGACGACCACATTAACAGTTCAGGAGAAGTTACAATATTGGTTTAAAAGACTTGATATTGCAACCGGGAAAACATCTTATTATCTCAAAGCATTTGATTCGATACCACAAATTAAAGTATTATGGAAAGACGGTATTGGTGATGAAGATGGTACTGTCGTTCAAGATGGTGTGCAAGATACCACTAGAACTGAACCAATAGAAACATTTGTTGAATTGATATTAAAGATAAGTAAACTGGATGTTCGAGAATATTTCCAAGTCAATGGGAATATTGAACAGACTAGAATCAATAGCATTGGCTTATTCACTGGTGTACCCAGTATTCTTGCGGACGGTTCCACTGATTATAAGCAAGTAAAATTATTCTCTAAATTGAATATCAACAATGAGATGTTGACCCTTGCTAAAGATTTAACTATTATTTATCGTATATATACTTCTTAGTTTTATTAATTAGATGCTGTATTTAAATACAGCATCTAATTTTATTTATCAAAACATTTTTATAATAGAAAGGGGATTTATAAATGGCTAAATTATCAGAGGCAAATAAGTTATATTTATTAAGTCTAAACCCAGATGATATTACTTTTGATCTTTTATTAGAATTATTTGCCCATACAACTAAAAAAGATAAAGATAATAAAGTATCTGTAGTTAAAGGTAGAATGAATATAACTGATGAATTTGAATTAAAACCTAATGAATACTTTAATAAAGTTAAAGTAAGAACTACTGCAGGTCAGTTCATATATAACAAATTAATTATTGAAACTGAATTAAGTGAAGTATTAGGATATATAAGTGACCCTTTAAATAGTAAACGATTAAAAGAATTGGAAGATGTTTTATCTAAAGCTTTATTAACAGATAAAATAACTGTTGAAACTATGGTTAACTATCTAAATAAAGTACAATGGCTGGCACTTCAGTTTCATTCAGTTATAAGTGGTTCATTTACTATGAATACTTTAAAACCAAACAAAGTTGTAACTGCAAGACGAAATAAATTGTTAAAAGATAACGCCGAGAAAATAAAAAATGGTGATGTTATTACAGCAGTTAATATTGAAAAAGAATTATTGAAAGTTGCACAAGAAGAATTGAAAAATGATCACGGTATGGATCTTTATAAATCTGGTGCCAGAGGATCATTTGGTAATAACTTTAAGAATATATCTGTTATAAAAGGTCCAGTATTCAATCCATCGAAAGGTGTATTTGATATAGTCACTTCTAACCTAATGGAAGGTATACAGAAGAACGAGCTTACATCAGCAGGTAATAGTATTATCAGTGGTGCTTACCCTAAAATATATTGGGGCAATATAGCGTAAGGTATATTGAAAACTATTTAAATTGACGGGAAACTCCTTAGGACTTTATATAATAAAGATTGGACAATCCGCAGCCAAGATTCTATAATAGAATAAGGTTCAACGACTAGAGTGAGAACTCGTAAATATTAATAGTATTGAAAATGATGGGATCTTCGTATTGGAGATTATGATATAGTCTTGTATCCTAATTAATAATAGGGAAGTTCATAAGAGAACTGTATAGATTAATAATCTATATGAAAATAACGAAAGCCATAGGAACTGCTGTGTCAGGCTATTTTGCTAAACAAATGGTTGCCTCTTTACAAGCAGTAGTATTAGATTCTATTGGTTCAGATTGTAAATCAAAAGGAACCTTAAAAGTATTTCTTACTAAAAGTCTAGCGAATGATTTCCTATATAGATATATTGTAGAAGGAAGTAAATTGATTCTATTAGACGATAATAATATATCAAAATATATTGATAAATTTATACAGGTGAGATCTCCTATGTATTGTATATCATCCAAGTTATGCAGGGCCTGTGCGGGACAGATGTACAACAAGCTTAAGATTGATAATATAGGATTAACAGCCGCTAAAGTTTCAACCACTTTAACCAATTTATCAATGAAAAAATTTCATAATTCATCACAAAGTATAGTTTCCCTAAAAGTGGATGAATTATGTATCTAAACACCATCTTGATTTAAATTATATATTATTAAAGTAATAATAAGAAAGGGGTTGATTAAGATGTAAATATATTATTAGCCTATTAAAATAAGAGATGATAAGTTTTAAACTTATCATCTCTTTATATTATTTGTTAAAAATGAGAATTTAATATGTAATGGACAATAACATAAGGTCTACGAATAAAAGGAGGATAATTTATATGAGCCAACCCACAGGAGTGAAATTAGTTAAATTAGATTGGAATAAGGAGTGTGAAAAAGATTTTATAACTGGTAAAGGTTTTGAAATTACTGAAGTTGCTTTTAAGAAAAAGGATGAGAAAACCTTTAAAGGGAAACCTGATGATTCAAATGGTAAGAAAGAAAAATCATATAATGGTATGCACTCAAGTAGATACGCTTCGGATTAATTATTAGTCCCTTCATGTAGTAATACATGTTGTAAACTCTCTTAATTGCGGGGATCTCCTTAGAGCTTAAACTACTTATATAGTAATAACGTTTAAGATTGTATGATCCGCATCCAAAATTCTATTAAATAGATATGGTTCAACGACTAGAGAAATCTCGTAAATATAATTGTTATATTGAAATAGAGAGCAACCTAATTAATTAGGTTGATGATATAGTCTTGTATCCTAATTAACATTAGGGAAGTTCATTTGAGAACTGTATAGAGTTACAATCTATATGAAAGTATCGTGGGGGGATGAAGATGCATTTGCAGAAAGATATTCCTGTAAATGTAAAGATTTAAAAGGTAGAGTTTACGAAGATGAAATATGTAAAATGTGTGGTACTAAAGTAGTTTTTAAAGATGTTGATATGAAAATCACAGGATGGATAAAACTACAACATCATGAAATTATTCATCCGATATTCTATAAGATGATTAAATCTATTATAGGTGATAAAGTATTTAATGAGATAATTGAATATGATAAGGACATAACTAGAGAAGGAATTGCTTTAAGTAAAGAGGGTAAGAATCCATTTAAAGGTATTGGTTTGATTGAATTCAGAGAACGTTTCGATGAAATCTTGTTTTATTATAAAGATAAGAAAAAGAATAAGATTGACTTAGTTAATGAAGTATTAGCTGAAAGAGAAAAAGTATTTACATTTTGTTTACCAGTTTATTCTTCTGTTTTAAGACCAGTATCATTTAAAGGTGAAAGTTATTACTATAACTTTATTGATAGAAAGTATAATGCCATATTTTCATTATCACGATTATTAAATACTAAAGGTCCAATGCCTAATGTTAATGGCATGAAAGTTAAAACAAGTAAGATGGATGAACCAACTATATTACAATCAATGCAAAAGAAAGTTATTGATCTATGGCAATTAATCTTCTCTGAAATTAATCAGAAGTCGGGCCACATAAAGGATGGAGTTTGTCCCATCGTAGAGTGATTTACGTTGAAAACTATTTTTAATTGCGGGAATATTCTTAGAACTTCTTTATGGAAGATTGGGCAATCCGCATCCAAGTCTCTTTTATATAAGAGAAAGGTTCAACGACTATCCTTTAGTGTTGAAATACACAATAGGAGTAGGGCCTAAGTAGGTGGGTGAGATTCCCTTAAATCGAAATAAAATGCATCTCGTTGGAGATGATGATATAGTCTGAACTTCTATTGAAAGATAGAGAGAGGTGAAATTCCTTTGCATTATTTTACAAATAATGTCTACGACTGCAAATTCTCGGTGGTAGGATCAACTTTAGTTCAAGAAATGTAATTATACCGGACCCACAACTAAAATCCGATGAAATAAGATTAGGGTATCTTGCTTTTCTAGAGCTATTTAAATATGAAATAATTGCTCATGTCGTTAAGATGAATGATATTTCTGAAAATGAAGCATATGAGCAATGGTTTAAAGCAAGTATCAACTATAACAAGAAGATTTATGAAGTGATGATGTACCTAGTTAAGAAAAGAAAACCACGAGTGATCATAAACCGAAACCCTAAATAATGTGGGGCGTTATAGAGTGATCTATAAGAGTAAACTATTTTAATTGACGGGAAACTCCTTAGGGCTTCGTAAATGAAGATTGGACAATCCGCAGCCAAGTCTCTTATATAAGAGAAAGGTTCAACGACTATCCTTTAGTGTTGAAATACACAATAGGAGTAGGGCCTAAGTAGGTGGGTGAGATTCCCTTAAATCGAAATGAAAGCATCTTTATAAGATGAAGATATAGTCTTATATCCTAATGAAAGTTAGGGAAGTTCATAAGAGAACTGAGCTACGTTACGTGTATCTCGAACTCGGGACAATTAATTACGGATCTGAACTCTTAATGAAGATAGTTGATATTAAAAATGAATATAAAGATGATTATACTATGAGTTTACCTATTCAAATATTACGAGTACTAAACGCGGATTTGTAACAAAGTCCGGTTATAATAGTAATATTATAACGAGTTCCATGTGAACGCCTAACAAGCGGTGTGAGAGATATATTATGCTCTTGCTAACGGTAGAAGCGAAATATGCAGAATAAGCTTCGTAAGAGAATCTACGGTCCTGAAATATGGATAGCGTGACAATACCGTGCCAAGTTCCTATTAATTGTAAGTTCGCAAACAATCTACAAACAGTTAGGATGGTGAAATATCTTGCGTATACTGATTAAACCATATGGGGTAGTTTATATAATGAGAAATTTAATAGATACTAAGGTATATATCGGACAGACTGTAAATCTTGAGAGGCGAAAAAATGAACATAAAAACCGTAAATCCTCATCCAGTAAGAGATATAATTTTCATATTACTAAAGTTATAGAAGAATATGGATATGAAAATTTTGAATTTAAAGTTTTAGATGAAGCGTTTTCTAAAAAAGACTTAGACGATAAAGAGAAATATTTTATATCCTTATTTAAATCCAATGATCCTAAATATGGATATAATTCAAGAGGAGGTAATTTACAAGAACCATTAAATCAGAGAACTAAAGATTTAATGTCTAGTTCTCATATAGGCTTGACTGAAACTGCCATAACTAAAAGAAAAAAGTCTCATAAAATTTTAGCATTTAAAGATAATGTATGTCTAATTGTGGATAGTGGTAAATTATTTGGTGATATGATTGGAAAAGATAGAAATAATGTAACAAATGCTTTACGAAAGGGAATAAAAATAAAAGGTTACTATGTATTTTATCTAAGTAGTAAAAAACGTGAAGAAGTAATTAAGAAATCTGATGATTGGGCTTATTGCGAACTAAGCCGATTAATAGGAAACGGTGTAGAGGCCATCGAGCAATCGTATGTTATAGATTATATAACATATGATTGAGTAGAGTACTGGTCGGTTTGCGGGCCGATTGGGAAGCGCATGGCTCCAATACTATAGATATATAATATTGGATGAAGATATGGTCCACCCCTATATGAAAATATAGGATGTGGTGTTCGACGGCCAATGTATATGACCGGTGATTCTTTAATTGACGGGAATATCCTTAAAGCTTAGACTACTAATGTAATAATGTTTAAGATTGGACAATCCGCAGCCAAGTCTCTTATATAAGAGAAAGGTTCAACGACTAGAGTGAGAACTCGTAGATACTTTATGTATTGAAATGGGAAACCGATAGATTAAATCTATCGAAGATATAGTCTATTATCCTAATGAGTATTAGGGAAGTTCATAAGAGAACTGTATAGATTTATAATCTATATGAATATAAAGGATATATTGAATATTATTTCACTGAAGACTAAGAAACTAATTAAAGCTTATGATAAGACATTTAATCCGAGAAAGAATATGTTCATTTCTAGAAATGATGGATTATTTAATGATGATTTCAATCTACTAAAAGATCAACTTATTGGTCTATATGAGTTTAACAATATTTAAAAAGAGGGGTGGGTAGTATGAAACGTTTATTTAGTATTGTCTATTGGTCACTATTAGTGGGATTAATATACTATATATTCTTTAAATAAAATGGAGGTATGAATATATGGCAAAGAAAACTATCGATCATGTATTTAATTTATTTGGAACAAGTTTAGGATATTATGATTTAATTGCTGTAAAGTTAGTAGAATCTGATAACTATTATGTTATTAATTGTAATTTCACAAATATGTTTATTAATAACAAATTATTAAGTCCAGGTACGATTATATCATCATTTATATTCAGTCAGTTGATCCTCAAATGCAATAGGCCGTTGGTATTAAATGATGATACTGTTGATATGGATAAAGTGAAAGAATATTGTAGACTACTCGGTTTTTATGGAATATCTAAGATCACAGTGGTATAAACTATATGAGGGAGTTAAAAAACTTCCTCATATTCTTAAATTTAAAGGAGGAAAATTATGTTATTTTTGATTTATTCAATAATAGGTATATTGATATGTGTTGCTGTTGGCTCAATACACATTTATTTAAAACGACCACTCGCTATTGTGGAAAATGATTTTATATATGTGAATGATATGTATTTAAAGGTTCATGAAATTTCAATATTCAAAGGTTATTCTCTTGATACCGCTACACTCCGATGTTCACGTAATATTGAGAAACGACATCTTAACACATTTAAGAGGATTAATGTTGGTACAACATTAAAAGTATTAGAAAAGAACCTCACAGTACGATCACATATGACTATTGCTCATATTAGAATAACAGATAGATCGCCAATAATCGTTGATATTGAGTTAGATAATGATTTCTTTGGGTGATAAATATTTGAAGGGAGGGAATTGATGGACAATAAGTTAAACTATTGTATTCATGGAATATTTATTAATTGTAAATTAGAAGTTTGTCTATCTCAAACATGTATCCGGAAAGTGAAAGAATATCCCAATAATTCAAATCTCATAATGTCTGATATTACCAAAGTTAACTCATCTAAAGTTAAAAAGGAAATATTAAAAGTATGAGGGGGAGTAAATTATGTGGTTTATTATATGCTGGTTATTGCTTTCTGTGGGATGTCTTATAGCAACAGGTGTATTGATTATGATTGATGGTATACCCTATAATATTAAAACTGGTGGTATTATAAATATCGATGGATTGAATTTAAGAGTTGATAAAGTAAAAATATTATATGGTCCGACGTTTGATACTGTCATTATATATGGATTTCCACTTATACGTAAAGTATCGGGAGTGCGTGAATTGATGAACGGAACTAATGTTAATGTAGTAAATTCAAAGAGTGGTATACATATAAAAATGATGGCCGCTAACATTAGTATTGTTTCTCGTACACGGACAGTTACTATTATCCAAATTGATAATAATATGTTTTATAGTAAGTATAACGGATCAGTCCCTAAAGTGCCACAACGATTATAAGTGATAAAAATAAAGGATGATTTTTACATCACCTTTATTTTTTTATCTTATGGTCAACATTTATTTAATATAATGATCGTTATAAAATATAGATAGAGGTGATGAAATATGGAATATGCATTAGCTTCAACATCAATGGCTCATACATATGGAAATGTAACTGCATTCATAACAGAGTTTGTTAAGAATATATTTCCCAAGCACTATTTTAAAACAACTCATATAAGTTCAACTATAGCATATAGAGAATTTAATATATTTCAAAATTCAACTAAAGAATTTATGAAAAAGAATAAACCAATATTATTAATACGACCACGTATTGAGTTAAATGATCAAGATAACTTTCTATATGGAACATTTTTAACTCAACGTATTACAGATAATTACATGGATTTAGATTTTAGTAATTTACAAGAGTTTATTGGAGATACTGAAAAAGGAATTTACATGAAATTTCTACTTAATAGAATAAAGATGTTTTTTGATATATCAGTAATAGTTGAATCTCAAATGGAGCAAATTAACCAAGTTATGTTTTTAAAAAATAAGATACGACAAGATCATAATTTTTATTTAGAAACTGCTTTAGAAAGCTTTGTTCCTAAGGAATTATTAGGGGTATTAGCATCGGATATTAATATACCGTTATATGATGAGAATATGAGTGTTAAACCTTTTCTTGATTATATTAATAATAAATCAGCGTATCCCGTAACATACAAAATGAAAAACTCAACTGGTAGAGATGAATTCTTTCGATTTTATCCTGCAAAAATTGATACTGTATTTACTAACTTAAGTGTAGATGATGGTAGTAAGAAGGGTTTTATATCTGATGCATTTACGATTAATTTTACAATATCCACTGAATTTAATACGGCGGGCCTATACTATTATTTCACTCAAAATCCGGACGTTATACGCAATATTGATTTATCTATCATAGCTGATAGTAATACAATAATACCAGTATTTACTATAAGTAATTTATTTGATGAAACCATCCCAGAAGGATGGAATATGTACTCATCTTCAATGTATGGTGTTGATAGTGATCGACAACCGGACGAAATGGATATATCAACATTGTTCAATAATAGTTTAATTGACATCATTCAATATCATATAGATAAAGGAATACCTACAAGTGTATTCTTAAAAATATCAATTATGAAAGACAATGCATTATTAGATCCACTCAATAATGACTACTCAATCGATATGACTAAACTTATACTGACAACTAATGTAGTTAATACAATTTCAACATATAGATTAGTAGTATATGTAAATACGTTATATATTAACAATTTAATAGAAACTCTATATGGATTTACTGAAGAAAAATAATAGGGGGTAATAGAAAATTGGATTATGAAACAATAGTCAAAAAACTTTGGTTGACTCCTCATAATAATTTAAAGATAACCTTATATATTAAAGATAAATCAATTGTTAATGAAATTGAAGTGAATAAAATGATAACATTAGATGTTCCTATAATTATAAACGGTGTTGTCACGACATGTGATGTATTTAAAATCGATATAATCGATAAGACATTTTCCATATCTCTATTTAAACATGATAATAATGTTATGTATACAACTAGATATAATTCTGTGAATACTAGTATACGAATTACTGAAAGAGAAAAGAATGTAATAATTAATATCTATGAAGATTTTGATTGATATCGGAAACGATATCAATCTCTTTTTTTTATCTATTTTTTTAAGTATATATTATAATGTCATACATAATAAAATAAACGGAGGAATGGATAATGAATTATACTGATATCAATGATGCATACCATAAAGAGATACTTGATCTAGCATCTAAATTTGACGCACCGAAGTATTATATAAATCGAGAATTGAGTTTTCTTGATTTTAATAAACGGGTGTTACATCAAGCATTAAGGAAAGAGATTCCATTATTAGAAAAATTAAAGTATCTTGGAATCACTGCTTCAAACTTAGATGAATTTACAATGGTTAGATTTTCATACTTATTAAATAAGCTTGATTTAAATAGTGATCAAGAAGAATTGTCAGGTTTAACAGCTATGGAAGAATATGAACAAACTCTTGATGAAATACTTAAATTTAAACATCTTCAATTACAGACATATGAAAAGTTAGTCAGTAAGCTCAATAAAAATAACATTCATATTTGTAAATTTAGTGAATTGAGCAGTAAAGAGAAAGGATATGTTGAAAAGTTATTCTCTCGTAATATATACCCATTAATAACTCCTATCACTTATGATACTTCTAAAGAACTTCCTTCACTGAAATCTAGACAACTTAATATAGTGGTTTCATTAAAGGATAATCATAATCGAAATCTAGAGGTCATATCATTAATAACCCTAGATAAATCTTTAGATCGAATCTATAAGATAGAAAGTGATGACATTGAGGAGGATAAATATATCTTATTAGAAGAGATAGTATTTAATTTCCTTCATAGAATATTCATCAATAAAACTATTTTATATAAAGGTTGTATGAGGATACTAAAGGAAGCTAATATAGATCTAGATAATGATACGGATATCTATATCACAGATCGTATGAAACAGAATTTACTTCAAAGGGAGTTAAGTCAACCAATATTCATGGATGTGACAGAAGATATTCCCAAACACATTCTAAAGTTATTGGTAAATATATTCGATTTAAATAAACGACATATTTTTAAATCGAATATGATATTAAACTTATCATTCCTATCTAATTCACCAATCAAAAATGCTTCATTGGAATATGTCCCATTCAGTCCTCAGTTTCCTCAAGAATTGATAGGTGAACATGATATGTTTACAGCAATTGATACTAATGATATAATTCTCCACCATCCATATGAGAGTTATTCCCCTGTTGTAAATTTCATTGAACATGCATCTGTTGATCCAAATGTACTTGCCATTAAGCAAACTCTATATAGAGTATCCTCACCAGATTCACCAATAGTTGAGGCTTTATGTAGAGCTGCTGAGAATGGTAAACAAGTTAGTGTATTATTAGAAATAAAGGCTCGTTTTGATGAAGATCGAAATATATCTTTAATTGAAAAATTAAAACTATCTGGATGTAAATTGATCTATGGAGTCGAGGAATTTAAAACTCATTGTAAATTTATTATTGTAGTTAGGAAAAGTAATAAGGGTTTACGATTATATTCTCATCTCGGAACTGGTAATTATAACGATACTACAGCGAAGATATATACCGATCTATCATACTTTACATCTAAGGAAAAGATTGGTGAGGATTTACTGACAGTTTTCAATATACTATCAGGATTTTCAGAACCAACTATTGAAGTGAATAAGTTATTCTTTTCTCCTTATAATTTAAGAAGTAAGTTATATGAACTAATTGATCGTGAAATAGCTATAGCCAAAGAAGGTAATAAAGCTTCTATTACTTTCAAATTAAATTCATTATCTGATAAGGGGATGATTAAGAAACTTTATAAAGCATCCGAGGCTGGAGTTAAAATTAATCTCATATGTAGAGGAATTTGCTCAATGAAAGCTATTAACAAGAATATATCCATTAGAAGTATTGTGGGTAGATTCTTAGAGCATAGTCGAATATATTATTTCTACAATTCAAATAAACCATTGTTATTTATATCCAGTGCCGATTTATTAACTCGTAATTTAAATAAGAGATTTGAATTATTAATTCCATTAACTGACGCTGAGGTTAGAAGTAAACTATTAAATATACTAGATTCATATTTTAAAGATAACTTCAATACTTATTTAATGGATGATAAAGGATGTTATAAGTTACTTAAAGATACCAATGTTTTTAACATTCATGAGTACTTTATGAATAGGGCTATAGAGAATTACAAGCTAAAGAATATACCTAAGATGAGTTTTAAGAAAAAGAAAAAGTAAGTGTGTAAGGCTATAAAAAGCCTTACACATATTTTTTTAGATCTCCCTCGATACTTCATCTAATTGATCTTGAGTTATATACCCTTTCTCAACCAATATAGCACCAATCTTTTTTTTATTAGCAATACAATAACAATCAGTTCGCATTTTATATAATACCATCTTATACTCAGTTAATTGACTTATAAATTCAATATATCGTTTAGATGATAATTCATCTTGTTTGATAAATAATTCCAACATATCATGTCGGTCTGTAATCCCAATTCCCAATCTATTCGTTATTTCATTAAATGATTGCGTGATATGGGCATTTTGATTATTTAGAGTTTGTAGTAAAGCTGCCAGTAAATCTTTAAGGTCATCAAAAGAATCATTCTTCTGTGTTACTAAATTAGTTATAAGAAGTTCAAATTGTTTACTTTGTTTGTTAAATAAATTATATGCTACTGTTATAAATACAAAACAAATGACTCCTAAAGCTCCATACTGTAAGAACGGTTCAATGGTTGGCATCATTAATCGCCCCTTTTAAATATCAAATACAGTTCCCCTCAATACCTGTTCCAATTCACCATTTAAATCATTAATAGTCTTTTCAGCATCAATAATGGTTAATCTGAAAGCAAATAGTAATATATCTAAAGATGCAGCAATTTTTTCATATGGTGAGTCATAAAAACAACTTTCACCAATGGACTTTAAAGCTTCAAATGCAATTTCAATATGACATGAATGCCATTCTCTAAATTTATCTATGAATATAATAGGTATATATTTACGGACAGCTTCCTCTTCATATTCAGAAATACAATCAAGAAATACTTTCTTTATATTTACATCATTAGTATTACTATCAACAGTATTTATGTAATCTAAGAAATTCTTCTCAAATATATTGAATTTAATCTTTAGAAATTTACTAATGACCCTCTTCTTTATCTTATTCTGTACAGGTATATTATCAATTTCCACATTTATCCAGTAATTTATTAATATAAAAAATTGATGATTTTTCAATCTTTTATATTTACTGGAACGATTTAAGCCTAGGAAGGAACATAGATCTCTAAATGGTTTTAGAATATTCATTAAACTCACCCCACTCATTTATTTTATATTTATTATAATGTTAATTCATAATAAACAGAATTCATAGAGTTTATTGATAAACTCTATGAATTCTGTTGTGTATTACATATGAGCCACATAAAGATCAGTAAACTCAACTTCAGCAGATGGTTGTAGTTTAGTTATAATAATCTTTACACCAATAGCCCAATTAGATGTCGTTTTAATGTTATTAGTGAATCCATAAAAAAGCCCATATGAATATTCAGTACTCATTGTTTCCCATGTGGGGACTTCATCAAGAGCATTATTGCATACTTGTATTTCGTAAGATAAATTTAGTGGATCAGTAACAATCTTTCTATCAATAACTTTAATCCTTTTTCGTTTATCGTATGTAACAACAGGATTCATAATAAAAGTTAAACTGGGTGATGCTGAAATCATTAGTTTACCAGGAATGAAAACTCCGCTGATTAAATCAATACTATCGAGACTATCCATATTAATAGTATATATATGATTCATTTTAAATGGCTTTGTAATATAAGCAGGCATATTCATTACTAGTGTAAGTAAATCATCAATAATACCATCCTGATTAGTATTAACCAGTGATGTTAAGATATTTGCTAATCCTAGATTATTCTGTATTTTTTTTATAAATTTAAAAGTAGCGGACATGTCGCATCAACCACCTTAATATAATCTTCCGATAAAACTAAAATGCTATGCACTATATTTTTAACCACACGATCAATAATAATATTAGAATTTCGTACAATAGATATCTCTGTTAATGACATGGTATAATCGACTGGGTTAGCGGTCAGAGGTAATAATTTTACTGGTTCCAGAACGAATATATTATTTTCTGATAATACCGACACTAATGAATATGATAGCGGAGTATCAACCCCATTAGTTATAGTAAAGGACATCCTTATAGATGGCTCAACCTCAATTAAAGTTTGATCCCCAACAACTTCAACACAATCCATATCTATACTAATAAGTATTTTAACTGGAATATTTGTTATAATGTATGGTTCTAAAAGTAAATTAGATTCATCTAGGATAACCTCAGGTAATTCTATATCACTCAATTCAAGAGAATATAGATTACCATCAATATTCAGATTATATGCAACGAATGTTGTATTATCAATATGATTTCTAAGTCTTGTTAAACTGTCGTATGATATAACGTTACCATCAACAGTCTTAAGTAAAATCTGCCCAGAGGCTTTATGGATCATTAATTCTTGAGGTACTGCATCATCTTTATATTCACGGGACAGTAATGATACTGCAAATCTATTCAGTAATGTCATAATTCCACTCCTATTCATTATTGTTTTTTATACTATTGTTTGATAATAGTAAAGTAAAGAAATTTACTTAGTTATATTAAAGAGTAGTAATAGTGGGAAAAATATTCATAATGATATTTGAACCGACACCATCATCTGGATTCATTAATAATACTTTATCGGGTGAGAATATAAACGGGTATTCATTAATAATATCTTGTGAAAATACTCCAGTTATATCTGGATTTATAAACATATTTGAATTCATAATAAGTAAATAGAAATCATATAATTGAGGGCCTCTTTTATCAATAAGATCAGTTATCATATCGTCGAGTATATCGTTGATTACTGGACGAATAGCAGTCATTGACGTTCCTATTGTTGGTATATTATCCCATAGAGTATCTGATACTGATACTGGATTTGGCCCCATTGGTAATAATTCATCTTCAATAACCCTTTCAAAAACAGTAAAGTTCTTAAGAGTAATAACATTTTTCACAAATATTTTTGTTGGTGAAAGTATATCAATATTATTTTTATTTAGTCTATAACCATTCAGATAAGCATCATACCATTTTAAATCAAAAGGTTTAGTTATGAAACCTTTCATATCAACAAATCCATTTTGAGGTATAATTTCTTGATAAAAGATCTGTCTATATTTAGTTGGCGTATATTCAACGATATATTTATCACCTATCTGTACAACAATATTAGTTGTTACACGATAATCATCACCCGCGTATTTTGGAAAAGCAACATTAAATAACTCAGTCATCATCAATTGACCATTTCTGAATAATCTAAAATTACGTGGATCATTATTCACTATTTCATTAGAACTAAATGTGGATACATTAAATATATTATCAACATTAGTTATTTCAAATTCATGAGTAAAAGCAATCTTATTAATATATAATGTCAAATCTTGACCAAGTAAATTAGTATCCGCAATTCTTAATTTGAAATCAGTTAGATTAAATGATGAGGTTTTATCTAAATCTATCAGTTCACCGTTGGTTTCAATTGATATAATAAGTGATGTTGGATCTACATATACTCCACCGTTAGAATTATTTATAATAAATATATCATTTATCATTACTTCCATATCAGATTTCAGTATTGTGATATCTATTACATCTTCAATTGAAGCGAAACTTAAATTGGTATTAAAAGAGAAACTTTCAGGTTTTTCCAATTCGATAATAGAATTTTGTGTTATTAAAGTTACTGGGATATAGTAATAATTATAATCATTATCTACATTAAATTTATCTGGAGTATATAATAACCCATCTATAAAAAATTTTAGATCGGTTAAATCATTTGAATACCCATTACCTAATATAAATAAATAACGGGGTTCCAGAAAATCCTCTTGTTCAGACACAACACTTATCTCTTGTCTATTATCCAATCTATATTTAGAAGCTAAATCCATAGTGGATACATCAAGATATGATCCAGTTCCATTCGTTAATTGTTTGAATAGATATGATTTTAATATCTCACTATTTTGATTACACCAAGCTTGAAATTTATCAAGTTTGTATCTTAAAGGATCAGAAGCTGTATCTGTAAAGTCTTTAATATCATATACAAATTCTATCGGAGAGAAATTCTTTATAATGTCAGGTATGGTACTATCTTTATATTTATCTAAGATATTCGTACTTGCATTATAATATAGAGCTAACTCATTTTGATAACTTAGAGTTACAACATTAGGGGTATCGTCAGAATATAATACAAAGAAGGTTAAGTCATTATCAGCAGTATTTCCAATTACTTCATAAATGTTAGGATAATATAATCTTAGAGTTATATCATGAGCAAAATATTTTATTTCATTGATAGTTTTAAATATCAAGATGTTTTCTACTGGAATGGGCATATTTTGAATTGGTATATCAAAATATTTTGTCGCTCCAGTAATATCAATCTTCTTTAGAAGATGTGGTATACCAAAAACATTTAAATGCACGTATCGATTATCAAATGTATTCTGAGCACTACTATAGAATTTAAGTATTCCTGTCGATTTAACTACATTGGCAATTATAGCTGAGAATTTCAGATTTAATGTATTTATATAATTAATATAATTTGTCGATGTATCAATATGAGTACCTAAGCTTAATTCAGGTAAAGTTAAATTATTCTTATATTTTTGTAATACTGTATTGTCAGTATTATATACGTTATACGCACAATTTGGTAAAAATAAAATAGTTACTTTTGAATTAGCACTCACTAACGTATTAAAATATGTTTGAGTGATCACAGTATCTATATTAAATATTATATAGGTTACATCATCTTTAACCGTTATTGTGGCGGAATCAAAAAACTTACCTTCGATAAAGACTAAAAATGTATATGAGAAAATATCAGAGTTGGAAACAGTATCAAATACTCCTATTTCTTTATTATAAAACTTAGAATTTTTATACCTTTTTTTGTTTTGATTTGATACAAAATCAAAATCTATAGTCCTAATGTATTTCTTAGGATATGTTACACGATCTTTATATGGATTCATCAATAATAAATCACTCATTAGTAAATCAATTCGCTTATATCCAATTAATTGAAGTTGGGTTGAATAAAGATACTTAAATGAATTTATTTTAACTTCATTTATAGTATCTTCCAACATATCTAAATTAAATGTACCGTTGGTATATAACTGTTTCTCAAGATCACTTAACGTCATAATATATCACCCTTTCTTTTGCATATCATTAATAGTATGTTGAAATAAATAATAATCCCCATAAAAAAGAAAGTGTAATGAGAGTTTTATTCTCATTACACTTTCTTTTAATTGTTAAAATTTAGTGAATTTACCATTGTATTGTACATAACCACTCTTCGTATTAACGCCCTTTACGGTTGTATATACAACATGTAATTTACCATTCTTTCTATATAAGGGGGTTGCTGATTCCCCTGGCTCCAGTCTTCCTATGGTTGATCCAACATTATCATATACAGTTTCGCTACTCGAACCATTTTCCCATTGATTTTGAAAGTAATAGTTGATATTTGATGATAATTTAATATACCCGCTTCTTACAACACCAGAACTTGTGGGATATTCTACTAAAGCCAATTGTTTAGAATAACTTACATCTAAAACTGTAATATTATCACCGTTTGATACATATCGTCCAGATAATATATTACCGTTTATATCGCGAATGGGTAAGTCCGAATTAATACATTTTGCATTATTATCATATGAAAAGTTTGATGGTGTAGTATGAGTTAATGTAATTATTGATGATGGTTGAATATTGATAGTTCCATTATAATTAATGCCTAAAAAATTCAACACACCTTTTGCAATGGCAACTGCTGCAATATCCATCTTAGCTAAAATTACAGCCTCTTCACTATCAATAAATCCATATTCTACAAGACATGCACTCGTTATAGTTTTGTCGAATTTACGAGTAACATATAAATTACTTATTTTAACCCCACGATCTATCATTTCTAAGAGAGATGCCATTTGACTCTGAATACTTTCTGCTAACCGATAATCACTCCCAGCGCTTTTATAACAGTGGGTTTCATTCCCCTTTGCTTGCGTATTAAAACTATTATTGTGTAAACTTACAAATACATCAGGATTAAATTGTTTTGCAATTGTAATTCGATTTAATAGATCGACATTTACATCAAAAACACCAGAACAAAAATCTTTATCTGTTGTTCTGGTGTAATGGATATTCATATCATGTTGTTGAAGTATTTTACCAACTTTTAATCCTAGTATTAAATTGTTATTTTTTTCATAAGTTGTTTTTCCAAGGGCTCCAGGATCTCTACCCCCATGCCCAATATCAAGTACTACATTATACATATATTATCACCATCCTTCTAATAGTTTATAAATTAATTTTTAATTATTATGTCACATAATGCGTCTACTGTTCATTAACGATTTATCACGTTCATTTGTAACCATATCAACACCCTTTAATTTAATTCTCATACACTAATATCTTAGGACTTACGATCATATCAACAGTTTGACCATTTAAAACCTTAACGCTAATCCCCGTTACCTCTGTATCCACTGTAAAATAATTATAAATTTCGTTTATGCCAGACATTACGACCGTTGTACCTGTTTTAAAAATATTCAGCGTGGCCATTGGTGAGCCGACAGCCATCACCTTATGATTTTTAGGTATGGTGAAAACACTCTCCCCACCATAAGCACCGATGAACCAGAAAGTTGTGTCAGCGATTGCAGTACCTGTCATTTGATATACTCCTGGCTTTAAAAGTTTAACTGTGATTCCTGTTGTCGTAACTGGCACGACAATTGTAAAATCAGGAGTAATATCATAATAATAATCCCGAAAATTAACCCTGTTTAATACTATTTGGTTATACTCCGTTGTGGATAAATCAATTAACTTAGTTGTGTGTAAACCATCAACAGAAGCCACAATATTGTTATTTTTAAAGGTATTGGTTGAAATATAAAGCCCTGTTTGTTCATAAATGGCCCCAAAATTAGTATTGTTTTTACAAATAATAGTCACTTGATTTTCTTTTCCGTCTACAAAAACAGCACCATATGTCATTGGATTGTTACCCATATTATTTCTATCGCAAATAATATCAAGTTGGTTTTGTATTGCGCCAGTTAGCAACACGCCAGCATAATAATTTTCCTGTGCTTCAATACAGGAATACTGTGAGGTTGTAGAAGCAATAATAATACCTGGTTTTGCGTTTGCATAATTCCCTGAAAACCATACCTTAACATTACTAACCTTAGTGTTTCCTCCGCCAAAATACGCGCCCTCTGTCCCGCCAGTAACACCGCAATTGGAAACATAGATACCATTAAGTGTACCGTCATACCCACCATAATATAGACCCTGTTTATCGCATAGATCAATATATATGTCTTTAAGATTGGGTATTAAGCATCGACCGTTTACATAAATGCCTTCTAACGCGAAGTTTTGTAAATATAAATCTTTGACATAGCACGTACCCACAATATAATTTGCGTCATTAGTATCGTAAAGAATACCTCTAGCAACTGCACCATTAGCTTTATTACCGTCCAAGACTAACTTACTAAGACTAACATACCATGTATATTTATAAAATTTAAAAATGGCATCAATCGTTGCACCATCTTTAACTTTAATTCTCCGGCCCTTGTTATCAGATGTAATATTATAAAAATCATTAATAAGTATAACTTGTGAAACGATTACATCTGAATTTAATTTTAGTTCAAGTCTGTTTGATGCAATAAAACTCAAAGCTTTTAAAAATTGCGTTGTATCATCAACCAGACCTGTAATACCAAATTGTTTTGTATTGATACTATCCGCAACCATTAGTCCTGCGAATATTAACCCTGTAATATGGTGATATGATCCACCATCGTCGACAAAAGGGCCACTCACAATCCTGTACTTTGCCCCTCCACCATCGGCAACGGATAAATAACCATGAGTTGTAACAATAGTCCCTACACTTAAACTAGTGTCAGATTTCATGTCAGCAACGGTTTTGTAATACGTATTCTCCGCCTTATGCGCATCAAGACTACTTTGTTTAGCCAATTCAATATTTCCATCAGGTCCACCTATAAAGGGCCTTTTTGTATCGGTAGTGAGTGCCAATTCGGATACTGGTAATATTGGTAAGTTAACTTCTAAACCTCTTTTATGTTGAATTCTTCTAGCCATTAAAATGTACCCCCGTCTATCGTTTGCTCATCATTAACATCACCGAACATTCCAGCATCAATATCAGATTCACTTGTGTCTATATCTATCCCAACAGGTATATTTTTTAAGATAATCATTGCAATAGTTGTACTATCGGCAAGTATTCCACTTATTAAAGTCGAATCGGTAAATCTAATAAAACCATTTACTGAAGGGGATCTAGTTGCACTAGTTAAAGTATATTTATCTGAAGTTATAAAAGTTGTATTTTTATAAACTATAATAGTATCCATGTCTTTATCATAGGTTGGTAAAGGTATTGTAAAAATAGTTTGTCCGTCAGTTTCTGTTGGTACAGCATAATTATAAGATACTAATCTAGAAAGTTTATTATCAATTAGTGAAGTATTTACAATATCCCAATTACTATTATTAAAAGCTCCTGTAGTTCCATTATATTTACATTTATAGATAATATGTTTATTTGTATCAGTATCAAACATATAAACAAATTGATCCATGTTATAAACGTTATTAGGGGTAAAATCCGTGACATCCCCTATATCTGAGAATATAAAATCGGAAATAAGACTGATTATGTTGTTAGTATCAACTTTTTTTAAATGTCCCTTTAGAATATCAATACTTTTCATATTTTAATACCTCCTATTCGTTTAGATTAGCTAAATCAGAATATATTTTTACACCTTGTTGATCAACAATGTCTTCCATAATATATTGATTATTGATATAACTGCCATTAACAACAGCTAATATATTATATAGTAGATAAGGAAAGGATTCTAATGCTAATAAAGCTGATGGATCATACATATTAATATACGATTCAAGATAATTTCTTACAGTTAAATCTTTAAAACCTAGATTTAATTCTTTCTTAGTAAGAGCTTGAATGAATGTAGATAAATCACTGTAGTCTTCAATCTTCATCATATCATTAACTTCTTTTAATATAAATAGATTGGCATTAACACAATTCTTAATAGAATAATTAAATGTCATTTCGGTATCTGAATGACCTAATATATTTATCATATAAAATTTAGATGCTAAAAATAAAACTTTTTGCATTTTATTCTTATCTGTATTAAGAGCATATTTCTTATTTAATACACGTGTAAATAAATTAGAGTATATAGACGAGCCATTAGTAATGATAACATTTCGTCCAGAAACTTGATTACCATGATGGTAACATATCTTAGAAAGATAAGCTGCTTCCATGATACAATATAATTTCTTAGCGTCTATATTAATATCTCCATTTTCTTTGTTCATTGTACCGTAACTATCAACGACTACAATAGCTACTACATTACCAGAATGATTACGGGTTAAGAAGAAAGGCATACACATTGGTAATTTGGCATTATCGGGCGAATATATTAATACTATTTCACCAGATGATACAGCTTCAAGGATTTTAAATTTCAAAGGAAATTTAAAATTCTTATTTATAATTATGAAAGATTCTTCTAAATTTTGCTGTTTAAGAATAGTACCATGTTGTAATATCTTATGTATATTACTGGAAAGGGCGTTGCCTGAGTTTAAATGTCTATATACAAAAGTTTCTTCTAAAGATCTAAATGCCATATTATCAACCCCTTTATGTGGTTTTATTATAGAAATGTTGCTCATAAAACCTTCCAATTAAAGACTAACTACTATTTTATTTCAAGAAGAACTTTATAATAAGACAAAGATAAATTTTATAAAAGAGAGGAAGAATATATTGAAATATAGTACAGGACATACAGTTTATATGAATGAGTTTGGGGTGGAAGTTCCCTCTGTAACTACGATATTAAAGATTTTAAATAAACCTGCCCTATTACATTGGGCTAACTATCTGGGATTTAAGCGATTAAATATTAAAGATGTATTAGAGAAGTCCTCAAATATAGGAACTTTAGTGCATTCAATGGTATACGCTTATTTAATGGATAGATATTTTATTTTTATAAATACTGAATTATGTAATATAAATACTCTTAAATATTATATGGATAATTTCTTAACATGGCGTAAAACTCATGATATTAAACCTATATTTGCTGAAAAGCAAATAACTTCTTTAGACTTTGGGGGTACTATAGATCTATATTGTGAGTTTGATAATAAGAAAACAATAATTGATTATAAAACAAGTAAAAGTTTTTATTCATCAATGTTTCTTCAATTAGCAGGTTATACAATGCTTTTAGAGGAGAAAGGTTATATAGTAGAGCAAGTTGGTATTGTATTATTACATGAAACTGATTATAAAGAAAAGTTTATAAGTCGAGATGAGTTATCAATATATATAGAGAATTTTAAATTAGTAGTGAAGTTATTTCATTCCTGGTTTGATTTAAATGCAGAAATATGGAAACGTAAACTATATGAGTAGTGAGAAAGCCTATGTGATAATAAATCTCGCTGATGTGCATTTCGGATCTTTACCTGCAAAAGAATTATATGATCAGTTAAATAAAATTTTCTTAAAGAAGTTGGAAGAACTTCCCATAGTAGATGCCATAATAATTGATGGTGATTTATGTCATTTTAAGTTATCTATGAATTCACCTCATGCAAAGTATTTAGCACAATTTATTTCTAGAATGATAGAGATTGTAAATAAAAAGAATGTTAAAACTAAGAAGAAAACTAAAATCAGAGTAGTTAAAGGTACTAAATCACATGATGAACTTGATCAGTTAGAAGTATTAGAAGTGTTTGCTAAAAACTCTAAATGTGATTTTAGAGTTATATCAACTGTTGAAGAAGAATATCTTTTTGATGATTTATTAGTGTTATATATACCAGAAGAATATTTGGACAATAAAGATGAATACTATAAGGATTATTTTTCTACTAAGAATAAATATGATATGATTTTTGGTCATGGTTTAGTGGGAGAAGTAGCTTTTGCCGCTAGTAAACAAGAAGGTGAAACTACTTTAGCTAAAGCTCCTATATTTAAATCAGATCAATTATTATATATATGTCGCGGAATTGTGTTCTTTGGTCACATTCATAATTCGCAAGTTATTAAAGATAGAATATTCTATGTTGGTTCATTTTCCAGATATGCTTTTGGTGAGGAGAATGAAAAAGGCTTTTACATAACAACATACTCACCATCTAATGGTAATTTCTTAAATGAATTTGTCGTTAATACATTAGCAAAGAGATTTGATACTGTAATAATAGATTATGGATCGAGTTTATTTAAGAATTCAGATAATCAACAAATTGAATACTTAACAAGTATAGTTAATAATTTAGTTATTGATAATTTAAGATTGATTATTAATATACCAGAAGATTATCCTAATGCTTTATTACTTACTAATATGATACATGAAACCTTTAGTAAACAAATGAATATTAAAATCATCATAAACAATAATGCTAAGATGAGACAAAAACGAGAAACTGACGAAAAGATTAATTTGTTATTAACTAGATATGGATTAATATTTGATAAATCCATATCACATGAAGAAAAAATATCTGAATTTATTAAGATCAAATATAATAAAGAAATTTCCGTAGAGAAGATTCGTATGTATCTTTATGAGAAGATACTTAAGGAGGCTATATAGTTTTGGTTAATAAGAAATTTAAACTATCTATAAATGAGCAACCAAAAAAAATTGCCATCAAATTTGACATTTCGATTTTGAATTCTATGATCGGGTTTTTATTTAAACAATCAGTGCAAATTAATAGGAAAGCTCTTAATAATATGAAAAAATTATTTGATATTATTGATACAACGATATATGAAGGTAATGATAAACTTGAAGCACGACTTAATTTTATAAAAACAGCTTTGGACGCTCGCATAACTAAACAATTCGAAAATGAAAGTATGATTATAAATTTCTGTCGCGGTGATACTTATAATAAAGATACTGAAGAAATTATATCAGCAATCGGGGCCTATCGCAGAATAAACTACGAGGAGATAAAATTTATAAACAAAGCAATCCAAGATAGATTGAAATACTCTTATCTATTAGATATTAAAGATAGAATGTATAATGTTGTAGAGAAAATAGATTCTGGGGATTTTGAAAGCTTTCAGGATGTTAATGATGAATTAGTTGGACTATGTTCTCACCTATTGAATAAAACCAGAAAAACAAGTGTTCTTGATGATGTGACAACTTTTAGTTTAGATTCAGAATCATTTGAAACATCGATTACAGATATAGTCAATGCTCTCAGAGATCCATCAAAAAAATATAGGTGGCATTGTAGAGTAATTTACAATGATAAACTTCTTTAATTGCGGGAAATCTCTTAGAGCTTCTTAATTGAAGATTGAGTAATCTGCATCCAATATTGTTAATACAACAATAAGGTTCAACGACTAGAGTGTAAACTCGTAGATATATGAAATATATCGAAATGGGAAGCATCCTTGATGAAAAAGGTTGATGATATAGTCTTGTATCTTAATGTAAATTAAGGAAGTTCATAAGAGAACTGTATAGGAGTACATACCTATATGAAAAAACGCACGTATTTTGAAAACAGGCTTGAAAATGCTGAACCAGATACTGGCCCCTGGCTTTATATCTAAACGATTGTATATGTTTTTAGGCTTACCAGCTTATAAATAAGGTTGGCTCATTGGTAACAATGTGATATAAACTTCTTTAATTGCGGGGAACTTCTCATAGCTTTATACTAATAAAGATTGGACAATCCGCATCCAATATTCTTATAATAAGAATAAGGTTCAACGACTAGAGTGTAAACTCGTAGATATCGATAATATTGAAATGGGAAGCTCTCTTATTATATAAGAGATGAAGAGATAGTCTGGTATCCTATATTAATATAGGGAAGTTCATTTGAGAACTGTATAGATTAATTATCTATATGAACATATCGGGTTTTAAATCAGGTATATTATTGAAAACTGCTAGAGATATAAAAAAGTATAATAAAGGAATTAAACCTAAAAAAGCAGGTAAAAAACCATGTGTATTATTACTAACACTTGAAAACTCAATTAGTGAATCCGTAGAGAGATTATTTAACATGGTTAGTACTTCTGAGGATATTAGGAATTTTACTCCTAAGCAAGTTATTAAGAAATTAAAAGAAGATGGTGAATTAGTATTAACTGATGATGACGATATTGATATTATTATTAAATATTATCCAAATAGAAGTATTGATACCTCTGATATATATACTATAGTTGAAGAATTAGCTGATGATGACAAAGAGGTAATAGCTTTAATTTTAGACTATATTAAAAGAATACGACCTGCTGAAAAAGCTAGTGACGAAAAAGAAGAATTAAAGAATATTACCAATGAATTGAAGAATCTAGCTACAGAATTAGATATACCAGTTATTTCAGCCCATCAATATAGGGTGGCTTTATAGAGTGATTTATAAAGAGAACTTTTTTAATTGCAGGAAACTCCTTAGGACTTTATATAATAAAGATTGGACAATCTGCATCCAATATTGTTAATACGACAATAAGGTTCAACGACTAGAGTGTGAACTCGTAGATATATAAGTTAATGATATATCGAAATTGAAAGCATCTAATAAGATGGTGATATAGTCTTGTATCCTATAGAAATATAGGGAAGTTCTTAAGAACTGCATTATATTACGAATAATGTGAAAATCGCAAATGAATAGAGCTGGAGCAAGTTCAGTTGATGCCGCATTACAAGCTAATAAAGAAGACTTGGCTAAATTTGTAGGTAGAGCCAATGTTGGAAGTGCCTATATTTCATGGGCCGCATGATGGTAATGTCATGTTGATACTTTTTTAATTGCAGGAAACTCCTTAGGACTTTATATAATAAAGATTGGACAATCTGCATCCAAGATTCTTACATAAGAATAAGGTTCAACGACTAGAGTGTGAACTCGTAGATACTTTATGTATCGAAATGGAAAGCAACCTAATTTATAGGTTGAAGAGATAGTCTGGAATCCTAATGAGAATTAGGGATGTTTGAATAGAACTGGATTATATTACAAGTAATCTGAACATTACGGGGAAGTTTGTATAGAAGCTTCAACATACAGTAATGTATGTTTTAAATTTTCTTTAATTGTCGGGGATCTCCTTATAGCTTAAACTACTTTCAATATAGTAATAATGTTTAAGATTGGACAATCCGCATCCAAGTCTCCCAAAAGAGAAAGGTTCAACGACTAGAGTGTAAACTCGTAGATACATTACGTATCGAAATAAGAAACCCCTTTATATAAAAAATATAGAGGGTGAAGATATAGTCTTGTATCCTAATTAATAATAGGGAAGTTCATAAGAGAACTGTATAAGTTTATGACTTATATGAAAATAACGACTTGAAAACTCAGATTGGGTATGTATCATAAACGTCGAGCGTAAGAAAGGAACCGATCAATATTACTTAACCTTTAAAAGAGTTAAGATTCGTTATAGAGATCCAAATGATTTAGGTTATTTCAATCATCCATTTGATATTCAAAATAGAATGAAGCTTATTGACGACATATATTTAGAAAAATCATTATCTGAAGAAAGTCTAATGAGTGATTTTGAAGGTATTGACGAGAATGTAAATAAAAAAGGTAAACGTAATGCTGTTGAAAGAGACGTTATTGATGATGATGATAAAAATGATTTATTTGACTTCACTAGAGCTATTAATAAAACTGCATAAAAAAATAAAGAATACACTTAAATGTGTATTCTTTATTTTTTAAGGTTTTATTATAAGTTCATATCAATCCGCTTGAAATTTAATGTTAATCTATAACCTTCATTATAATGATCATCTGATTGTTCCAATATACCTAAAGTGACTAAATGTCTAATACCTCTTGAAACAGCGGATTTATGTATATTGAGCAATCGACTTATTTTCACTTGGGTTATCTGTTTAAATTTTTTATCGTCTAAAGCAACTATTAGATAAATTAGTATTCGATACTCCGCTTTCGTTAAATCAACTTCCCCTTCAATAATAGTTTTACAAAAATTAATAATAAAATCATACCCATTATCACATTCCATCATAATAATAACCTCCGTTATTTTATACTGCACTAATGAGATTGGATAACTGGTAATATAATATTACCAGTTATCCAATATTTAATTAGTCGTCTTCTCTTGGTGGATGTTTAATTTTAGATTTGGAACGATCTTCTCTTGGGAATTTTAGACTTAGGCGAAACGTCCCTTTGTCCTCATCAATCAATCCACATACCCTTAACTTCTTTAGATTACGTAAGAAGGTTTTCTCTCTAATACCTAGCTCACGCATCATGGATGGTGGATGGATTACTCTGAAGGTTTGATGTGATAAGGTACGTAGAAAATAGATTAACATTCGATACTCATTACGCCCCAGTGTTTCACCATCAACGATCATTTTAGAAAATGCTGTAAGATACTCCTCTCTTGTAAGTGATTTGGTGGCATCTGAATTGTCTGATAATTGTCTCAAAATCTCTTTTCTTCTTGCTGATTCAACTTGTCTTTGTGACATATAAAATCATCCTCCCTTTAATATTATGTAGTATTCTTAGTAATAATATATATTTATATATAGTAATAAATATTTTTCGTATTAACGTATTTAAACATAATGGTAAAGATATTATATAAGGAGGTTATTGATATGGCTAGAAAGATAAAAGTCCGACGAGGACTTGAAGCTAACATAAAACAACTTGATGAAGCCGAATTTGGATTTACTGTTAATACCAAAAAGACCTTTATAGGTTCTGATATTGGTAATATTGAATTGGCTAACCAGGGTAGTCTTGATGAGTATAAGGCTGATAATGCGAAATACTTTATTAATGCCTTACGTCCACCAGTACCTATAGTTGGAGTACCTACAGATGGGAGCGACATTGGGCCTGCACTAACAAATATAATTAATTATGCCAATGGGATTAGAGTATTTTTACCGGAAGGTGACTATAATCTTTACACTGAAATTGTCAGAAACAATACTTTAGCTGAAACGGAAAAAATTCCGTTAAAACTTTTCGGTGCAGGACTTGATAAGACTAGAATATTTAACTTTGTGGAAAATGGTAGTGCTATTAGAGCTGAAGCTAATATTGGTGCTGATGGTGTCGGATTTGGTGTATTCGCAAAGGGAGGGTATATTGAAGACCTTAGTATATTAGGGCAGATAGGTGTCGCTAATTCTAGCGGTTTAACAATATCTTCTAATTGGTTCTTTGATCTTAGAAAAGTATTGATATATGGTCACTCGGATTACGGTGTAAATGTTACGGGAGTTGTAGGCATAAACCCTGACTACGTAGCATCTTTAGGGCTTAATATTAAGTCATGTATCCTAACGAGTAATAGAATTAATCTCTATTCAGATTTTTATAATGTAGTACCCATGTTATTGGTAGAACTATCTATGATTTCAACTGCAACGGAATATGGTGTGAAAATGGGACCATCAACACACATTAAGTTTTCGCAAAATAGTATATCTGGCAATACTTTGGGTGGGATATGGCTCTATGGTACAAGTTACAAGGGAAAGGGTATTGAAATTCTAAATAATGAATTTGATGATAATGGTAGTGGTATAGGAGACTTTAATATCCAACTTGAACGTGCAAGTATGCCCGATATTAAACACAATATGTTTATCCTTCGGACTCCGGGTGTCGATGGTGTTGTGTTAGGTACTGACACGGCTATAACTACAGAAAATGTTTGTTATTTTGCCGATGTAGACAAAAACACATTCAATGTAAATTATGACATCACAACAGTCTCCGGTAATCCAGTTGGATTAAGGTGCAAAAATAGTGCTGACAATACCCGATATGGTAAAAGTTTTGTAAATTTATTAGGTGAAACTAGTGGTAAATTTATTCATGTTGCTGAAACATTGAAAACAGATGCCTCTAGGGGGTATATAAATACCGCTAATACACTTATAGAAAATGATTACAGAGATACTCCAGACAGGTATATAGTTGGACCATTCCGAAAAAAACGCTTCGAGGTAACAATAGCACAAGATTCCGTTTTCTCTTTTATTCCTGCTAAAGCCAATGGGAAGTTATACATTAGTAAGGATGGCTATGCCAACCAAACCGCTGATATAAGATATAGGTGTATTGTAGGAGCTGAGGTTTGTGCCCACAACGTTGTCATAGTCGGAACGATTGTTGATGTATCTATATTACCGTTGACGGGCACGACAGGAACGGTTAATCGCATGACTGTTAGTGCATCTGGTCATACAATAATGTTTGAAAATCGCCAAGGTGGGCCTGTGACTATCACGTTTGAGCAAGGTTCTGTTTAAGTCGTATTTGACGCATTATACGACATAAAAACGTATATTTAAATAATATAATTAGAGATTTAAAATCTCTAATTATATTATTTTTTTTCAAAATTATATCATAAACCATTCTCCTGTCTATTCTTTTTTAATTCATTTTTCTCTAAGATTAATATTTCATTTAATAAATTAAAGACATCTGTAGTAAATAGTTTTAATTTCTTTAAATTGAATTGTGTTATGCTGGTTAAATTATTTATTCGTAATATAGATGACCATAATTCTGTAGTCCCATACATTTCAAAGCATAAAGCTTTCGGTTGATAAATATATTTAATGAATTCAGTTTCTGTTAAAGTAACGTCCATTATTACAGATTGCAGATAATCAATATATTTATCAATTAAAGAGACATTATTTATAACAATAGTGGTTAAATCAGGTAATATTAAAGTTGATTTATAATGTAACTTATCATGAGATATGTCTAACCTCTTATTATATGAAATAAGAGACTCTAAAGTATTACATTTGGTTATTTTATTAGCCATTATATTAGCCTCCAATTATAATATTAATTAAAGAGTATATTCCCCAGCTTTCTTATGTACCCCTAAGATTTTATCTGGTGTTATAGGAGTTCCATTTACCATAATACCCCAGTCTCCTTTAGATGATACTGTGCCACTTGATGAAGACGATCCGGTTGAATATCGTACAGTATCTCCAACATTTATCATTTCCAATATATCGTATGCTGGATTTCTAATAAAAACAGGTTTACTATTATCAGCATATTGCTCATTGAATTCATCATCTATTAACCATATATTACGAATATTTTTATCAACTACTTTACACGCCAATCTAGTTCCTTTTAATATATTACTAGGGGTAAATCTAAACCAACAATTTTTAAATCGTTTTAATGTTACATAGTTTTGTACTATTATATCATTATTAGGGGTAGGTTTATTAGTTTTATCATTGATGAAAATATTGGTATCCACGACTTCTTTTAATCTTGATGGAATATTGGTATAATTAAAAAGTGGCATCAACTTAGGTATAAATACTTTAAATATTGAACTGTTGTTAGGAGTATCCTCCATAATGAAACAATACTCTGTTGAATTTAATTCTAATTTCTCCAATGATTCAAATCCCATAAATTCACCTCATTTGTATCTTATATTAATATAATGTAGTTTAAAATAAAAAAATAAGTGATTGCTCACTTATTTCTTAAATGAATTATTTAACCATTCTGTATTCAAGTTTAGTAATTAACTTAGTTGTCTTATCAACATTGGCTAAAATTTCTGTCGTTTTAGTATCATTGATAAATTTACAGTGAGTTTCATTCGTTACGGCATTATCTATAGATTCATAAGGAGAACCGATATCCTTAGTTAGATCATCAAAAGGTGATCCAACCGTTATTCCGAAGATATCATACATACTTTTACCAGTTATCTTAACTGACTTAATGATACCTGTTGTACCATCAGTACAAAGTTCTAGATTACTAGAAATTAAATATAGATCATCAGACTCATTGGTAATGTATTTACTTCTGATAGTTAAAGTGTCACCACTATTGATACGTTTCATAGTGGAATCCAGATAATTGGCAGCATTTAATGTCAACATATCATCCATAAGTGAATGTGGTACAATTGACACTGTAGAAACTTTATCATTTTTAACTCCAGTTATCAACACAAGAAAACTAGATTTATCCCTTAAGTATATAGCCATAGTCCTATCACCTTTTGGTATCAAACCATCGGGTGTGCCCAATCGTTTAACATTTTCATCGAACGATGAATCTAGAGTAACACCCGATAGTTTATATATGTCTGAAGTTTCTTTTGTGACTAGGTTATTGGCTAAGGTTATACTATTTACACCAGAATCCGAACCGATGAGCGAAACACCTGTATTATATTCATATTCAAATTGTTCTTTGTCATCACGTATAACTGTACTAGGCTTACCGACTTGCTTAACAACTTGTTGTTTATCGACAGCCATTAAATCAGATAAATCCCCTTTAGAAGTAGCACCACAACCTGTTAACAGCATTAACATAATGGAACATAGAGTCATTAGAATGAATTTGCACATTTCTCTTTAACCTCTTTCTCTCTTTTAATTTATATGTTTTAGATAGTGGTACGTTGGGATACTTCAGTGAACTTGGAGAAACACAGTCGCATAGCATCTAGATTATCAGTAATAAGGGCTTTATTCATTTCAACTCGTATTTCATCATACTTTCCTTTCCTTTCTTCAGCTTCCCTGTTTAACTTTTCAAGATACTCTTCCATAAAATAACAACTCCTTAATTTAATTATTGCTTAATATTATAATATATATTTGAAATTCACTATGTTACGTTTTTATTTATGTCAGTACATTTATATAAATGGATCTAGTGATAAAAAGGATTTGATGTTATGAAAATTGTACCTAATAAACAACAAAAGAAAGCTGTTATTGAATCAGTGAAATGGTTAAAGAGTGGTTATAAACAAGTCTTTGAAATATCAGGTCCTCCAGGATCAGGTAAAACCTTTATAGTTTATTTAATACGAAAGGCAATGAAGCTAAATCCCTTGGATGTTCTATTTATGGCATATGTAGGAAAAGCTACAATGGCTTTGACATTACAAGGTAATAATGCAAAGACAATGCATAGTTCTATTTATGATAGGGTTGATTTACCTAAGATGGATGAGAATGGTAAGTTTATTTTAAAAAATGGTAGAATACTTACAACTCCTGGTTTTGTTAAGAAAAAATCTTTACCTGATAATATAAAACTTATAGTGGTGGACGAAGGTTCTATGATTAATGAAAAATACGCTTTAGATATTTTAAGCTTCAAGTTACCAGTTTTAGTGCTCGGGGACTTAAATCAGCTTTTTCCTATCTTTGGGAAACCTTATTTCTTAAGACAACCTGATATTATATTAACAGAAATTATGAGACAGGCTAAAGATGATCCTATTATTCATTTAAGTCAAAAGGCAATTAATGGTGAAATTATTGAGATAGGAAAATATGGTGATAGATGTTTTGTTATTAATAAAGAAGATATCACAGACAATATGCTTACAAAAACAGATATCGTTATTTGTGGTAAAAATAAGACACGGGATCATATAAATAAATATGTTAGAGAAGAAATATATAAAATAGACAAGCCTTATCCAGTAAAAGGTGAGAAATTAATATGTAGACAAAATAATTGGGATATGTCTGTCGATGAAGGTAAAATATTCTTAGTTAATGGTCTTGTAGGTTACGTTGAAGAAACACATTTAGACACTTATAATAAAAGATCTTTATGTATTGATTTTAGGCCTGAGTTTTTAAAAGAAACTTGTTTTGAAAGAGTAGCAATTGATTCTTTTATGAGTCACGTTGCATAGTAATATGCAATTGCAACTACTTTAATTGCGGGAAACTCCTTAGAACTTTATCTACTAATGTAACATGATAAAGATTGGACAATCTGCAGCCAATGATCTATTCATAATAGATTTAGGTCCAACGACTAGAATGGGAAAGTTCGTAGGGCTCAAGTGAGTGGGTGAGACTCCCTTAAATCGAAATGGGTGGCCCCATTATAATAATTAGTATAATGGGTGAAGATATAGTCTGTGCTTTAAGGAAACTTAGAGAATAACTAACCGTAAGTCTTAATAACTATTCTGTATATAATTATATTATACAGTTAACAAATAATATAAGAACGGGGGTGATATAAAATGATTAAGACTTTTAAAACAAGAATACGACCGAATAAAGAACAAGAGGTATATTTAAATAAGTGCTTTGGGTATAGAAGGTTTATATATAATAATGCGTTAGAATACTTTAATACTCTTTTAAAATATAATAATAATGTTATTGATAAGGATTTAAAGAAGTTCTTTGATAAATTTGATTATATTACTCATATATATTCTAAGAAAGAAAAGGGACCGGGATTTGAATGGACTAAAGAATATAATAAGTCCATAAAGAATGAAGTGGCTAGTGATGTTAACTTAGCTGTTAATAGATTTTTTAAAGATATTAAAAATAAGAAGCGTTGTAAACTGCATTTTAAAAGAAAGGTTCATGGAAATGGATCGTTTAGAATATATAGTAAGCATAAAACTAATGTTATGATTCTTGATATGAAATTATTCTCTTTTATTATTAATAGAGAATTTGGTCATATGTCATTAAAAACATATGAGGACATAAGTTTCTTATATCATCATGATATAAAAACAATGACTATTAGTATGAAGAATTTTAAATATTATGTCTCATTTACTTATGAAATAGATGTTCCAAAGCATAAGCATGAGAAAGATACCATAGGTATAGATTTAGGGATACATAATCCGGTAGTTTGTTTTGATGGAAAAGATATCATAAATCCTAAATTTCCGAAAGGAATTATTAAGAAACTAGAGAAGAGAGCCGATAAATTTTCAACGATAGTTTCTAAGAAGAAATATGATAAATGTAATCCATCAAAGAACTATATAAAAGCGAGAACCAAGCTTAATTATATTCATGGTAAGATAGTGAATATTAGAATGGATTATATTCAGAAGGTTTCAACCTTCTTAACTAAGACTTATAGAAATATCGTAGTTGATGAATTTAGTTTTAAAGAATTACTAACAGAGTCTGATGGTATTAAACGTATTAATAGAGGTATACATAGAGTAGGTGCCTTTACGTTTATGCAAGTGTTAAAATATAAATGTCACTTTTACGGCAGTGAATATATTTTAGCCGAACCTAATAGTACCATTACATGCTCTGAATGTAATCATAAACTTAAAACTAAGTTGAAGTTATCCCAAAGAGTCTTTAATTGTCCTGATTGTGGATATATAGATGATAGGGATAATAATGCGGCTATTAATATTTATAAGTCATATAAGAATCTTTATTAACTAACGTAAATAGAGATTTCGCCGTTGGTCGGACGGTTTAAAGAACCTTGACGGTTAAGTTATTGTGGTATCTAACGAATACTACTAACACGACAGTATAAGCATTTATTTACACCATATGAACAGAGAGATAATAAACGTAGCTATTATAATAAATTTGAATTTGCCAACGCAATAAGCGTTCATTTATCACAAGGATCACAATATAATACAGTTTTAATATATAATGAAAGAATGGGAGATAAAGAGTATTATAAGAAATGGTTATATACAGCAATATCGAGAGCGGTATCCGGATTAGTATTGGCCGTTTAATACATAATATTATTTGAAAGGAGTTAGTATAATGCAACCACCTAAGGTATTAACAGACTTAATGAAACCATTAACTGAGCAGAACAATAGATTAATATCTGAAACTCTTACTGATAAGATCAATAGAGTTAAATCAAAGTTTAATTTATATCACGGTAAAGGTAAAAAGAAACGACGTAAATAAAATAATAGGAGGTTCTATTATATGAGTTTGGAAAGTTTACTAGCATTTGTAGCTAATGTTGGAGAAGATAAAATTGCAGGTTTTTCATTTAATAATAGTGGCAGGGTAATGTTTACATCAAGTAAAAGTTTCTCATTGGACGGAAATGTGACTGATGATGGATATCTTAAAATTGGGGATAGTGATACCGATGGGAATATTTACTACATGTATAAACCGATTGCTACTATCGAATCGATTATTGTAGTAGATGATGCTCTTGCCCGTGACAAACTTAATCTACGATACATCTTCGGTTAACCATTAAAATATAGAGAGGGAATTTATCCCACTCTATATTTTATCATTATGATAAATTTAACTATAACTTCAATTATATATTATTAGCTTAGAAACAATTAATCAATGTAGAGTAAATAAAAAAATAGGGGGAATTTTAAGATGAGAGACAAAGACATTAAAGAGTTCGAACATTCCATGGAAAGAATCCAGGAAAAGAAAAAGTTAATTGAGCGAGAAGAAAAACAAATTATGGTTAGATGCGCGCATCAAAACCGTCGCCGTAAATTGAAGATCAAGCCAATAGATGAACGAGGTAATTTCAAGTGTAAAGATTGCAGCACCGAATTCAATATGAATCCGATTATCCGTGAGGATCTAAAGCGGGCAATTCAAATTCTGCATGATGCCATTCAGCAAATTCGCTGCTTTGCAGATCCTGACGAGGATGGAAAGATGATCCGTCTTCTCGGAGAAGCTGACTTCAACAACGAAGAAATACAACGCTTATACGCCCGGACTCTGGACGCGTATAGTAAGAATCGGAAGAAAGATAAATTCGGTGATCGAGATCGTGACAATTTCGGTTCTTATGGAACTGGCGCTATTAGCTTCATCGGTTCTCGTAAGAAAGACCGCAAGTAATCATTCTATTTTACAAGTGCATAAGATGGGCAACTATCTTATGCACTATTTATATCTCTTTTATTTAGGGAATTATTTTTTAAGGATAATTGATTCCGTAACATAGAAAATAACAAATTATTATTAGAGTAACATATCGATAAGTAATAGAAGAAGGAGATGTGAAATAAAAAATATGGCTAAATTTACAGATGATCAAATAGAACACATAGAAAGTGACATAGAGAAGATTCAGACTAAGCCTAAATATAATTGGGCTATTATATAGTGATATATAATATAAACTTTTTTAATTGACGGAAACTTCCTTAGAGTCTAAACTACTAAATTGATATTTTAGTATATTGATGGCTGAGTGTAATTAACTCAGGTATAGTAATAATGTTTAGGATTGGATAATCCGCATCCAAGTCTCTTATAATAAGAGAAAGGTTCAACGACTAAATGTAGAGCTCAAGTGAGTGGGTGGAAATCCCTTAAATCGAAATGGAAAGCATCTTTAATAAAAGATGATGATATAGTCTTATATCCTAATGAAAATTAGGGAAGTTCATAATAGAACTGCACAGCTCAGCAAACTGTGTGAAATAATGAATATGTACGTCAGCTATTTAGCACACCTAGGCGCATTACATTTATCTAAAGAGGTAATAAATAATTCTATAGATGAATGTATTAATCAAAATTCACCAGCTAACGAAATTAATATATATTTAGATGAAGGTGAGAATACTTTACTAGTTGCTGATAATGGTAGAGGAATAGCTTTCGATAAAATGGAAATTGTGTGCACTAAATTACAAGCAGGTAGTAAGTTTACCAGAGAGGGTAGTGGTGGAGCTTCTGCTGGAGAAAACGGGTGTGGCATTACGGCCGTGAATTCGCTGTCGGAACACTTTGAGATAATCTCAACTCGTTATGGTGAAAGGGCTATAATTGAATTTGAATCTGGTAAGTTGGTCAGGTCACCAGTAATTAAAAAAATCGGTGATAAAACTAAACACGGTACTACAGTAAAATTTAAACCCAATCCATTTTACATGGGTGACGATTGTGATATCCCAACAGATTTATTGATTGAATGGATTGAAAAAATAGTTTATTTAATGCCATCAAATATAGAAATATCACTAAGTGTCTCCAGAAAAGGTAAAGAATCTGCAATAAATAAAAAGTATCGTAATAAAAATGGTTTAAAGGACTATATTTTGAAATTGTGTAAAAAGCCTATTTTAGATCCAATTCATTTTATGAAATCTTTAAAAATTAAAGAATTTGATAAAGGTAGAGAGATCGAAAGATTCATTGGATTAGAAACAGCTTTTACTTACAATTCAAATAGTATGGAACCTATTATTGAATCATTTTGTAATTTTGTGGTCACTGTTGAAGGGGGTATTCACAACGATGCTGTTAAACAAGGTGTTGTCCAATTCTTAGTTAGGAAAACTAAGGAGGGTTTATCTGATAAAGAATCGAAAAATATTGATATACTACCTATAGACGCTACTCAAGGATTAGTGTTGACATTATACTTAAGTACCGATATGAATATGATGTTTGCATCACAAACGAAAGAAAAACTTTCTAATAATGCTTTCTTCAAACCACTCAGAAACATGACATTTAATTCATTGGATGAATACTTTAAAAAAGAAGTTAATGATTTAAAGAAGATAACAAGTTTTATTAAGACTAATGCTAAAGCAAGAATTGAATCAAACAAAGCTAGAAATGCTGTTATTAAAGGTGAAACTACTTCATTCGAAGAACACAAAATGAAGAATTTCTCTCCTGCAAATAATTTAGGGAATGATTACAGAGAGTTATTTGTTATAGAAGGTAAATTAGATTGCCTTATTTTCTTTAATTGACGGGAAACTCCTTAGAACTTCTTAATTGAAGATTGGACAATCCGCAGCCAAGTCTCTTTATATAAGAGAAAGGTTCAACGACTAGAGTATGTAAGCTCGTAGGTTTATTTATAATCCGAAATGGGAAAACAATAGATTTATTCTATTGAAGAGATAGTCTAATATCCTAATTAACATTAGGGAAGTTCATAAGAGAACTGTATAGAGTTATAATCTATATGAATGATTGGATTCAGCAAAGGGTAGTGCAAGGTTAGGTAGGGATACGGATACTCAGGCATTATTTGCAATGCGAGGAGTTCCACTTAATAGTTTTAATCTAAAGTTAGATAAAGTTTTATTGAATGATGAATTTAGGGATTTAACTAAAGTATTAAAATGTAATATCGGTGAACGATTTGATATTACAAAACTAAATTATAAAAAAATAATCATACTTACGGATGCGGATTAATTCATAGTCCCATTATGTAGTGATATATAATGTAAACTTCTTTAATTGACGGGAAACTCCTTAGAACTTCTTAATTGAAGATTGGACAATCCGCAGCCAAGTCTCTTTATATAAGAGAAAGGTCCAACGACTAATAGTAGGGCTCAAGTGAGTGGGGTAATAACACCCTTTAAATCGAAAATAGAGGCATCTTTTATAAGATGATGATATAGTCTACACTTTATTGAAAGATAAAGAAAGATAGCATCTTTACATTATCTAACGAATAATGTTAATATGAATGGATTGATGGTTTGAGAATAGCCTCACTAATTTGTGTATTCTTCTTATGTCATATGCCAGAGATAATTAAGCAAGGATATTTATATAAATCAGTATCACCACTATATTTATTAAATGATACTAAGGGTCATTTTATTATTGATAAAAAAGAGTATGTATCAGTTTTTGAAAAAGCTGTTAGAAATAACATTAAAGTTATTGATCCAGAAACTAATATTGTTTATACTAATAATGAGATGAAAGAGTTACTATTAAAGAATAGGGGATATTTAGAGGAGTTATACCGAGTTAGTAATCATTTTGCAGTTAATCCTTTTATCATTGAATACATCACCATATATGGGGATCAATCAAATTTCATAAATAAAATGAAAAAGAAATTCCCTGAGTTAACACTTGATGAAGAAAATGTTTTATCTGGTATATATGAAGGAAAATATCAGATTATTATATTGGATAAAATATTCGAAAAGAGAATTGCAACTCTTCGTAATATGATAAGGATAGTTAATGATAATAAAATCCATTATATAGTGAATGATAATCATGGTAATCAAGTTGACTCTAGAGGAATATTAACTTTAGGGGAATTCCTAACAGTATGTCAAAAATATCAACCAGAGATCGTGTCCAGGTTCAAAGGTTTGGGTGAGCTACAGCCCAATGATTTATGGAAAACCACTCTTGATTTTGAGTCCCGTACCTTGATACGTTTAACAATGTCAGATGTTTTAGATGAATTAGAAAAGTTCAAAATATTACATTCTAACGACTCTATAGAATCAAGGAAAAAGCTTATGGGTAACTTCAAGATCGATAGAGAGGACTTAGATAATTAGTTTTATATAAGATGAAAATGTGAAATTCAACCCAACTATTCATTTAAAAGGAGTGTTTGTTATTATTAATGATTTAACTGGTAGGGAATTTGGTAGGTGGAAAGTTATTAAAATAACTGATGAGAGAACTAAAGATGGTAATGTTAAATGGTTATGTGAATGTAGTTGTGAGAAGCGCACAACAAAAACTGTCAGTGGATCAAATTTAGTAAAAGGAGTTTCAACAAACTGTGGATGTGTTCGTACAGAAAAAGTGAAAAAGCGGGCAAAACATGGTCTGTGGAACACTAGAATTTATAAAACATGGCATAGTATGAATAGAAGGTGTTCAAATCCTAAAGATTCGAATTATGTGAATTATGGAGGTCGTGGAATTACAGTATGTGAAGAATGGAAAGAAGTCATACCTTTTTATAATTGGGCTATAAATAATGGTTATTCCAAAAAATTAACTATTGATAGAATAGATAACGATAAAGGATATTATCCTGAAAATTGCCGTTGGGTGAGTATGTATGTTCAAAGTAGGAATAAACGGAGTAATAATTTTATCACCTTTGAAGGTAAAAGTAAAATTATTACTGATTGGGCAAAATATACTGGATATGATATAACTACTATTAGACATAGGATAAATAATAATTTACCTATTGAGGAAATATTAGCACGTAAACCGAATAGATATTTTATTGATATAAATATATTGAGTAAATGATGTGGAGGGTATAATGATGTCAGTAAATGATCGGAAACTGAATAATCAGGTTTATGATAAAAATATAGTGATTGGAAATATTGGTGATATATGCACTGGATATATGAAGATATTTGGTGCAAATAATAATTTAATGCGCCACATCCCAATAATCGCGGACGGTTTGAAGCCCGGAGAACGACGTATTTTATATACAATGTCAGAAGTTATGGGTATTACACATAAGGGTAAACATAAGAAGTGTATGGGAATTGTGGGACGTACGGCTGATATACACCCTCACGGCGACCAGGCCTTATACAGCACATTAGTTAAACTAGCGCAGAAATGGCAAAATACAATTTGTCTGATTGATGGATCTGGAAATTTCGGTAGTCCGACTGGAGAAACTGAGGCTAGTATGCGATATACGGAGGCCCGTTTGAGTTTTTATTCATATAAATGTTTCTTTGAAGAATTTAACCCAAATATAGTAGATATGAAATTATCATATAATGGAGAAATATATGAGCCTGAATTCTTACCATCTAAATACCCAAATGTTTTAATTAATCAAGCATTTGGGATTGGATACGGTTTATCTAGCTCCATTCCAACATATAATTTCAAAGAAGTTATTGATTTAACAATTAAATTAATGAATGATCCTGATTATGGAGATATTGTTTTAATACCTGATAGTCCTTCAGGTTCTCATATTATTGATGATGGTCAGTTTGAGACTATATCGAAAACTGGTAAAGGTAAATTTAAAATGAGGGGAACAATTGAGATTGATAGTGAAAATAATATAGTAACCATTACTTCAGTACCTCTATATGTAAATAGTGATGATGTAAAAGCCGATATAATTGATTTATTCAAGGAAAATAAGATGCAGGGATTGAAGAAAATCGATGACCAATCTTCTGAAAGAAATGGTACTAAAGTAATATTTTATTTAAAAAAGGAAGTCGATCCCGTTTCGATTATGCATAGTATCTACACTAAGACTAATATGGAAAAGACTTATCCGATAAATTTTAAACTCATAGATGACTATCAAGATGTTGATTATAATATACGATCCCTTTTGTTAACTTGGCTAGACCAACGGAGAGAAGTTAAACGCCGTCTATTTAATCATACTCTCATCAAAGCGAAAGAAAGACAACATGTTTTAACCATTCTATTATTCATATTAAACAAAGATAATGCTGAGAAAACTATGAGTATCGTTAAGAAGTCTGAAAATAAAAAAGAGATTATTAAGAAATTAATGAATTCATATGGCATTACATCATTACAGGCGGATACTATTGCCGAAATGAAATTAACTGCATTTTCTAAAGAATCACTCAATAGATATATAAAAGAGAAAGTTGATATTGATGAGAAGGTTACTAAATATGAAAAACTTGTGCGTTCCATTAAGAAAATTGATAAAATTATTAAAGAAGAATTAGAAGAAGGAATTAAACTATTCGGTGAGCCAAGACGGAGTAAGATTATTAACATTGATGGTGAGGTTAAAATTCGAGATACTAATCATTTAGTTTCATTTACATTAAATGGATTTGTTAAGAAATTACCTGAAGGATGTACATCTATTGGTTTCATTAATCAGAATGATTATCCTATAGAGATTATTGAGATAAGGAATACAACAGATTTATTGATCTTTGATGAAAGTGGAAAAATATCTAAGCTTCCTGTTCATTTATTACAAAACAGTGAATTAACAGGAGAAGGTGAAAAGCTAAGTAAATATTGTAATATTAATGGTAGTATAAAAACTATAATACCAAAACCTACTACTGAGATATTATCTCAAGTTAAAATACCAATATATTTCTTAATGATAACTACCAATGGTATTATTAAGAAGACTTTAGCAAATTCATATACTAATATCAAAAATGATTTAATAGGTCTTATTGTTAAAGATGGCGATACATTAAGATCGGTTAAGCTATTGGCTGGAGACAAAGACGTGGTTATTTATACTAATAAAGGATTCGGTGTCAGACTTAAATCTGATGACATTAAAACTACAAGTAGAATGTCTATTGGTATTAAAGCTTTAGAATTAGGTCCTAATGAGATAGTTATTGGTATGGATCTTGTTAATGAAAAGGATAAATACTTATTTGCATTAACTAATCATGGCACGGGTAAGAAATGTTTACTTAGTGCATTTAAAACTATGGACAGAAATAGTAAGCCCTTAAGAATTATATCATTAGAGACTAATGAAGAGGTCATATTTATAAAAACTGTTAAAGGTAATGAAAATTTCAAAGCTTATATGAAAAATAAGATCGAAACTATAAATATTGAAGAAGTATTTGAGTTGCCACGCTTATCAAAGGGTAAGAAGATACTGGGTGTACTCAAAGGAGATACTATAATTGACATCAAAGAAGTAACTAAGTAATAAAAAATATACATCTGTTCACATATATAGGTAGTATATTAAGAGAAAGAGTGGGGTTTTAATAGAATGGGAGAATTCATATTCTTAAGTAACTATGTAAAAGATTCTGAACGTATTACCGATATAACAGGATATCTATTAAGTCAAAAGATACAATATTATATTGGTGAGCCTTTAGAAGTTTCTGAAGGTTTGGAATCAGAACTTGTTGGAATATATATTATTTTACCTACTACTTATGAAACTATTAATGATATATTCGATCGTAGGGAATTCATAAAGAATATACCCATTCATCGAAGATTCATTATGACATATGAGGAAGAATTTAGACCAAAGATAGATAAGTTTTTATCTATATTATCAAATAAGAAATCGATACAATCTTTCAATTATACTAAGAGTAAAGGAATACTTATGCTAATTACTGAAGTTGATGATAAAGTGGGATGTATTCCTGCTGATGTATTACTTAAATTAAATAAGAGTTTTGATACCTTGACATATAGTTTAGACATGGACAGAGTAACACAGATATGCAATATATTTGGTTGTGATGTCGACGAGTTAACACATATACTTAGTGATGGTTTATGGACTAAATTTGGAATTGATATATACAATCTATAAATGATTAAAATAAAAGATATACGATTTAAATCGTATATCTTTTATTTTTTTTAAGCCTCATGATTAGATACTAACTCGAATAACTCTCTAAAATCTACCATATTATGAAATACCTTTATTGTCATGTAATTAAGCATCCACGAGAAAATCCGCCTACTATTGTCATTCTTATTGAAATCGAGATAATATTCATTAATAAATTTTTCAGAACTCTCTATATCATCTTCAAGAGTTTTTCTTAATCTGGGATTTAAATCAGGATCTTTTAAATCCCTCTTTAGTTTATCTAATTGAGAATTTATTCTAACGGCGTCCTGTGGATGAGGATCGGCGATAGCCGTTAACATTCCCAAGGTTACATTAAGCAGATCATAACCCCAGTTTAATAGGGGAATTTTGTATATAATTTGATCGGAAATAAGGTTTTCTCGTTTATGTAGTTTATTTTGGAAGCTCATCATGGCTGGACCATATCCATATGTGGAAGCAAAACTATCTGAGTATTTTTCTCCAGCATAACCAAATATATTTCTTGAATTTAAAGCACCCAACACTATAAGTTCGGGACCTTTAATTACATTAATAAAACTCTTAACTTTAAAATACGCCATAATATTTAAATAACCTTCCCAAAAAGTTGTAGCTGCTCTAAGTAATCCAGGAAATTTATTTATCAATAATGACTCGACTAATTTTATCGTATTTGTATATTTACCCCCTAAATTAAACACATCATATATTCCTAAAACCATAAGTGTGTTTATAATATATACAGGACCATTTTTTATAAATTCTGGGACTAACATAATATCTAGTGGTAATTTAGACAGGAGTGTGAACATTGATATATCCATATTATGACCTATTTCATGAAGTATGACTGCCATAATTTCTTCTGCTGTTAAATCAGCGTATAATACTAACAGTATATCTATATTCACACCCACGTGCATAGTAGATACATCTGTAGATCCCGTATTATCTCGATGAAAGAAATTAAAAGCTCTTGGTATAGTAAATGCATTAAACGGGGTTGTTAATAATACAGGCTTCATAGGATAATAGAAACATAAATAGAATTCACCAAATCCAAATTTCTGTTTAAATAACTTCTCTATAAGAATAACACTATCATTCTTATTCAGATCAGTTATTTTTATTGGGGTATTAATTTTTTCTTTTAAATCGGAAAATTTGGGATTATCTTTTCGTATTATTTGTATTATTTTATCCAGTTCTTTTTCTATAATAAGAAATTCTTTAGGTTTACCATAATATGCTTCGGTAACAGGTTTCATAAATGATGTTAATATGCCCACGATAAATCACTTCCTTCTATATATTCGATATTAAACTATTGTTTAAAACAATCATTTAAATAGATAATGTTGATAGGTAGGTGTATTTATATGGCTAAAGATGACAGTGTTTTATTAGATGAGTTATATCCTTTAGTTGAAAAGGGTTTATCTAAAAAGGAAAATAGTATGAAGATAAAGAAAGCTGTTGGTGAGTTCTTAGATAGAAATTCTGAGAAATTAACTACTATTGGCCCGATCCATCAAATGATGTTTACAGATGAAGATATGAAAAAACTATACGATGCTATCGAAGTTCCACCTGAGCAGATAAAAGAGATAATTAAGAAATCTCCATATATACAAACTCAGTGGAAGATTATGAATAATCCATTTAATTCAGCTTGTGTATTAGCACTCAGATTTTATAAATTACATAAGAATGATGAAATGGTTAATTCAGTCTTAATATATCTAACTATGTCTATGTATCCATCATTATTTCATAAATACTTTCAGTTTGAACCCAATGAAAACATAATGAATTATACTATTAATAGCTTATCTAATAAATTTAAAATTAAACAAACTGGTACTATATATGGGGCATTAATAGATACTGTTAGAGTGAATGATACAAAATATGGAGATGAGGTATTACATGGGACTGATAAAGAATTAGTAGATTATATTAACTCTATTAAAACTCGTTTGAATAGTTTATTAAAACATATCTCTATTGAGTTTTATAAGAATCATGAAAATAAAAATTATATGAATTCAGACTCTGATAATTTAGAAGAAGAAAACTATCATGAAGCTGACAGTAATTTATATGCAATTGAAAGGATAACTAATAATGTAGTTCTTAAATTAACAGTAGAAGGGCCTAATATTAAATTGATCAATATGGCTGCTGAATTATCACAAGTTAGTAGAAATGAATTAAGGAATTATGTAAATTCAATGGTCTTAAATAATAATAGAGATGATATCAAAATTATAGTAGAGAGTATATTATTCTTATTTTTATTTGATTCACAAAATCAAATTCAAGAATTAAGTAGTAATAAATTTCTATTGTATTGTAGAGAGATGTATCGAAAGTCTAATACAAATGATGAAAACATAATAAAGATAAAGAAGATATTAGACTCATGGTTAACTGACTTAGGAACATATAAAAAGACCCAAAGATTAGCTACTATTAACTCATTTAGAAAAGCTTTATTTATGTTTTTTGTTATAAGTATCCAGAATGCAAATGTAGTTTAAAGATGATACGAATATGATTTAAATCATATTCGTATCATCTTTATCTTCCTCTATATAGACATCTTCACATTTTAAACCTCTAATTAACATACTCTCAAATATATCATCGGGAATTTCATTTACCAAGTATTTATTATATGAGTTGAGTTTACAACCGGCTTCTACATCTTTGACACCTATGAATTAGTTCATTCATTAACATATCAGCTCCTTTATTTATATGTAAACACTTTTTTATAGTATAATGAAAACATTTTATTAATTGAGACATTATAAAGGAGGATTCATATTGAGTCTCGTTGCATAGTAATATGTAATTGTAACTACTTTAATTGCGGGAAACTCCTTAGTGCTTAAAACACTTTTAAAGTAACAAAGTTTAAGATTGGACAATCCGCAGCCAAAGTTATTATTTAATAACGAGGCTCAACGACTATCCCAATGGTACTAAAATGTACATTAGGAGTAGGGCTCAAGTGAGTGGGTGAGATTCCCTTAAATCGAAAAGGGTAGCCCCATTATTATAATGGGTGAAGATATAGTCTGTGCTTTAAGGAGACTTAGAGATATAACTTAACCGTAAGTAAGTCTTAATAATTCATTCTTAATAAGATATTATTATAGTTATAACAAATAATATAAGAAGGGGGTGACGATAAATGTTTAAAACTTTTAAATACATCTGACTAAAAAAGCTATGTATTGACACGAAACTTATAAATAATGGCGATAACCAAGCCTATTAATAATATTTATAAGTTGTAAAAATCTTTATTAACTAGCGTAAATAGAGATTTCGCCGTTGGTCGGACGGTTTAAAGAACCTTGACGGTTAAGTTATAAGTGGTATCTAACTAATACTACTAACACGACAGGAATATGTCTATTACTAAACAGGCTAGAAAACAAATGGAATTATTAATTTATTCAGTATTTACAGCTTTAGATCCAACTGGTTCTAATACTGCTAAATATAAAGAATTATTTGGTAAAATGAATGATACTCAATTTGATAAATTCTTCAAAGATTTCTTTAAAGAGGAAGATGAGTATCTTATATTAGACGTTATTGATTATGAGTTAAATCTTCAAATGGAAGATGTAGAAAGAGCTGCAAAGATTCTTGATGTACCTTTATTCGAAAAAGTTGCAATGCCATTTATTAACAACAATACAGAAAATCCTGTTGTTACTCAATATGAAGTTCCGGTTGGTTACATTAACTTGAAACGGGTTCAACAAATATTAGCTAAAAAAAATACTACATCTACAGAAATATCAACACGTTCTGCTATAACAGGACAAGTTGTTGGTAAGGATAAAAATGCCAGAGATTCAGATCAGGAGAATTTTGCTCTTGTCACTTTAAATGCTACGAACACATTACGTGAGCTTTTGGGTTATGTTGCTTAGCCCCTATATACGGTAACGTATATAGCAAACTTCTTTAATTGCAGGAAATTCCTTAGAGCTTATTATATGAAGATTGGATAATCTGCATCATATTTTCTAATGATTAAAATATTTTCTTACTAATAAATATACAATATTTTAAAGGATGTGAATTATAAAAATGTATATAGTCATTCGTAAAGATAGAGAAATATTTAAACTTGTAACATATCCTAAAGTCAAACCTGATACTTATGAAGTTAGTAATTATGGTAATATTAGAAATTTAAAAACTGGCAAATTAGTAAAATTATTTCCCGATACAAAAGGTTATCCTTTTGCAAATCTTATGTATAAAAAATCCATTGCTCGTAGTGTTAATATCCATAGGTTGGTAGCGTGGGAATTTGTAGATGGATATGATATAGATCGAGGGAGAACTAATGTTAATCATCTGGACAGCGATCCTACTAATAATTATTATGAAAACCTTGAATGGGTTACAACTAAAGAAAATAATCAACATGGTATTAAACATGGTAAGATTAGATTTGGTGCAGGTGGTAGTCTAAATTATAAAGCTAGATATAATGAAGAATTTTGTTCGTAAACTATGTCCATACATTGAAAAAGGACTCACTCAAATGGAAATAATGCATATTTACGGTTATAAAACAAGAAAAGAAAATAAAAGTTTATATTCTTTAATAGATGGAATTTACTGGGGTGTGTGGAGAGAGGTATCAAAAGAATTTAATATTAATATAAAACAAGAAAAATGTTCAACGACTATCCTTTAGATGTGAAATTCATCATTAGGAGTAGGGCCTAAGTAGGTGGGTGAGACTCCCTTAAATCGAAATAAGAAGCATCTTATATAAGATGATGATATAGTCTTGTATCCTATATAACTATAGGGAAGTTCATAAGAGAACTGCATAGATTAACGAACTATGTGAAAGTATCGCCCAGGAGTGATGACCTTGTGATGAAAAATCAAATGTATGCTAGTATAGCTCAAAAAGGATATGTATCACTAGATGAACTACCGAACGATGTTGCCAATAAAACAACGCTGAATACAATTGATGTGCATCTTATTGGCTTAGGTATTAAAAGCGATTTAATCACTCAAGGATTATTAGTTAGAAAGACTATGAAATAAAAAAATAATAAGATGAGTTTAACTCATCTTATTATTTTTTCAATATGTTATTATACCTCTATTAGTACGAAACCATCCAAAATCAGTTTTTTCCATGGGATGTATAATAAAACCCTTATTATTGAGCTTCTGAAAATATTTCAAGTAATCAGGCTCATTATCACCAATTAATAATTTATTTAACAAAGCTGAAGCTTCTTCCTCTAATGAACCCGGACGGAGCTCTATAAAAATATAACCCATGCGTACTTCAGATTTGATAGGCGTGGTACCTTTATGTATTAGATTGAGGATATTTACTAATGTAATGAAATTCATTTCTGATGTGCAGTGTAATTCAGTCGAGAACCTTGATGTAATATTTGATAATTTCTTAACGCCGCTCTTAATGAGATAATCAATAGCTTCAAAATCAATTATGCCGTCCAAGGGTTTATTTTCATCGAAGGTTACTTGTAAACAATCCAATTCATTTATAGTGCTAACACTATCCTTCCCCTCAATAATACAACCCACGACAGGATTATATCCTCTGATTTTAAAGACCCTTCCATTTGGTAATTTGAAATATACATTTTTATCAAACATCACTATATCACTCCGATTCATTTATTACATTGATTTTAAAACATCTAGTCGTTTTATCAATTCAGTATTTTTAGGTAATTGAGTAACTATGTATTCTAACCCATGTATGGATTTTTCAATACCAATATTATTAACAGCATATGTATCAGCATCCAATTCTTTTTGATCAACTTGTTGAAATTTAGCTTTAAATGGACGCAGGAATGCATTCCATTGAGTTAATTGTTTACCTTCAAAATGACCACATTTAAAATGACCAATTTCATGAGCCAGTATAAATATTCGAGTATCTTCATCAGCATTCATATATAGTTGATCGACATATATTATTAAATCATTTAAACAGGTTTGGACTAAGGCAAATTTTATATTTTTAAAATTAAGTAGAGCCTCATCTAGAGCAACCGATATGTTTATACCATCATAAACAAATTGACTTAATAATGGGACGGGTCGTTGTTTACCACATATTTCACCGAATATTAATTTAACATTACTAATAAAAGTTTTTAACATTTGTCAAAACACCTTTCATTTTATTATACCTACTATTATAATATATATTTATTTTATCACATATTACTAATATTGAATATTATTAGTATTGGAACATAGAAATAATTAAATTAAAGGAGTTGAGGTTATTATGAATAATGAAGACACTGAATTATATGTAGTTACTGAAGTAGGAACTTTCGGGGAATTGAATATTGATGATCCTACCAAGAAAAAACTAAAAAGAAAAGACGAAGATATCATGTCAGTTATAAAAGAAGCCACTGAAATTAACCTTAGTAATATTATACCACAAAGATAACTTATTGAATGTATATAAGAAGATATTAATATCTTCTTATATACATTTTAAGTTTTACTAAAAGTTAATTATCAATATAAATATATATTATCATGGTATAGATCAAGCCTATTAATATATTAAGGAGTGATAATATTGCTAAAGTTATGTATTATTGGATTGGGTAATTGTGGTAATCAAATCGCTGAATTAGCAAAGAAAGAGAAGAATATTCCGGGTATCGCTATTAATAGTTCTGAAAAAGATCTTACTACTATCAATACTGTTGATAAGATCCTAATAGGCGATATGATGGGTAGTGGTAAAGATCGGAATGAAGCTAAACGCTTCATAACTCAAAATATTCAGTTGATACTTCAACAAGAAGTATTTAAAAAGCTGATAGAAGAAAGTAACGTGATATTCATAGCTTCTTCTACTAGTGGCGGAACTGGCTCTGGTATGACACCGATCTTAACTGAAATACTTACGAAAATTTACCATGGGAAAAGATTCGTTGTCATTCATGTTTATCCGGCAATTAGTGAGTCTGTTGCGGCTCAACAAAACTCACTGGACTATTTAAAAGAGTTGAGACAATTTATTCCCAATATTACCTATATGGCTTATGATAATCATCGTAGGTCAAATGAGCCGACTGACAGAATGATGACTGAAATCAACATGCAAGTGGTTAATGACATTTGTGTGATCCGTGGAGATTATCAATACTCAACTCAATATAGTTCAATTGATGAAAAGGATATGCTTAAGTTAATTGAAACTCCAGGCCGGTTGTTGATAACAACTGTAAATGGTTTAAAGGAAAAAGATCTTGATGAAAAATCTGTTGAGGATATCTTAATATTTGATATCAAGAACACTTCAGTAGCAGTGGAAATTGAGCGTGACCGACTTATAAAAAGAATAGGTCTGATCACGAACTTAAATGATAAAATCCATAAAGCATTCAATACTAAGTTAATTATCTTCAAAGAATTTATCGGTGAGCCGGTAGAAGGATTCGAACATATCCATATCAATAAAGGCCCAGATGAATCTAATCAAATTATTGTAATAATGTCTGGCTTATCAGTTCCAGACGATCGTATTCAGAAAATGATTCAAAGGATTGAAGAAGTTCGATCGGAGTTAATGAAAGTTCAAGGATCATCTATCCTCGATTCCATAAAAACCGAGGATATTGATATATTACGAGAAAACTCTGGACGGTTTGATCCAGAGAGTCAAATTAACCTGACTGACGTTATGGCAAAATATCTTAAGCGTTAAAACATTCAAATGATATCTTTATGAGGTGTAGTAATAAAATACATTTCATATAACAAAAAAGTAATCGTATAAAAATTAAGGAGGATTTATTGAGATGAGTTTTAAAGATGTTTTGGAAGCAAAGATGCGTAAAATGAGCAAGGGTGAAAAAGTTGAGTTGCTGAGCGATAATGCGTCGGCCATTGTCAGCTTCTACATTAAGAAGGCATACCGAGAGCAGGATAATGTGACGGCATTGTTTGACAAAATGGAAGATGATCGGGAGAAGTTCGCTCCCACATTGATAAAAATGTTAAAGGAAGCTAAGAAAGAGGAACGGGATATTGATCTCGGCCTTGCCAGTGTTATCGGGGATTTCCTGGAGAAACGTAGCCCGAAATTAACTCAAGAAAACATTGATCTTTATGCCGATGCAGTTGATCAAATTCTAAAAGGCCGGGTAAAGAAAGTCAATAAGAAACTTCAATTAGACAAAGGACTTATTAAGGAATTACTGGTAATTGTCCCAGATAAAGACTATGTATCCGATGTCAAATATATCGGCAACTATGTCGGCAGAATTCTACGAAAACTATACTACATTACCAAAGATGATGAAATCGGTATCACTACCGTTAAAACTTTAACGAAACTCTTTAAGGAATTATTTGACGAGGAAATGTTACCGGCCATCGCGACCGCTATTCTTCTCGAACGGAAATCCAGTATGGGTAATTTTAATGATAAACAAATCGCCATCTGGAATCTGTTAACAGATACTGCTTTGACAATCTACAATAAACTCGATAAAGATGTTCTTATCGATCAGATTGAGAATTATGTTAAGCGACGAGTATGGGATGCTGAAAAAGGAAAAGACTTTGCCCGCCGCATTCAACTGGATCAATTACCGGAAGATTATGACAAAATTTCCAAAGTTGTCAAGAAGCTTTCTTCCAAAGAAAAGACTAAGAAATATCTATAGATATATTTAAAGAATGGGAAAGAATTCTCATATATATTCTTTCCCATATCTTTTTAATTTGACGGTCATAATTCCAAAATTTGACTGTTATATGTAAGTAAAAGAGAGAAAAAAATAAGAAGTGGGGAGAGATTAATATGATTTTAATGTATAATGAAACCAGAACTCCTTGGGTTGTAAAAGTTATCAACGATAAGGCTATTTGTTTAACTAAGGTTAAATCCTATACCCGAGGCGAGGAAATCGTTAAGCGCAGCGCACATATTTTCAGTTACAGTAATATCTTCGATGTTCCTGAAGGTGTTAGCATGGAAGACATAACGAAGAAATTCGTCAATATGAATGACGTGAAAATACTCATGGGGAAATCTTCTTCTGTTACTTTCAGTAAGAAGGATTTCAATCCTTTCATTACGGCAAGTGACTATCTGCTCAAAGACATCTGTTTAATTTCTATCGACCTAAAAGGCCGTAAAATTATCAACGTCTCACATGAAGACATTTTCATTTTGGAGAATTTCATCCTCGGTGGCGAACTGACTATGATTGCATCTCTAAATGCATTCGACAGTGCTCTCAAAATTAAGTTATGGGATTCTGAAACTAATACTGTTAACGTATACACCTTTACTTGTGAAGGTGTAGTACCTTGTCTAGTATGTAGTGAAGAAGTCCCACTCGGTAATGAAGAGGAGTATGTGTTATATCTAAGAAAATTCAGACCGGGTAGACCGACTCACACCATTTTAGCTCTTGAAAAGGATCTAGCGAAGGTTAACAAAGCCGTTGACCCTGAACGCTATAATATTATTACCATAACGGCGGATAATACCGACGAGATTCTTAAACCACTTATATTGGATAACCATAAAGCCATTACGCTGTTTACCGGCAAGCAACTTACAAAACATAGCGATATTCGCTATAGGGAACTAGCCAATATCCTTTTCACCAATTTCAATTTATTCTATGAGCTGTTTGACAACGGCAAGGTATTCAAATCTAAAATCTGATAAATAAAAAATAGCTAACCTTATTGGTTAGCTATTTTTTTATATCTCCTATATATTTTTAAGTTTATATTATGTGTTAAACTATCTATTAAAGGAATAAAAATAATAGGAGGAAAAAGAAAATGGCTAATAGCTTCTTAGATCGTTTAAGATCAATTGATAAAAAAGGGTTATTCACCCCAACACAAACATCAATCAGTTATGCCAGTGGTTTTGTACCATTTGATTATCGAAATGGGTATATGGTTGAGGTAAGAGATTTACAAGAAACCTTAATAGATTCATATCCATCAGTCGGTGTTATTGGAGGTACCTTTTTAACGATTATTGGAAAATCTGGTGTTGCAAAAACAACATTTGCCGCTCAACTGGCAGCTCAGATAGTTAATAGGTTTACAGATAATGCATTCGTGCAACACTATGATCTTGAACAAGCATTGACATATACTCGTATTAAGAATATCACAGGTATGACTCAACAACAACTTGATGATAAATATATATTAAAACAAGAAAAGAATTATATTGAAGATATTTATGACGCAATTATGTTAGTTGCAAATCAAAAAGAGGAATTTAAGAAGGATTTTATTTATAATACAGGATTAAAAGATGAATTCAATAGACCCATACATGCGTATGTACCAACTGTAATGATCATAGATAGTCTCCCTACACTAGCATCCAAAGAAGCCTCTGATTCAATAGAAGGTGGTACGTATACACTCAGACTGGCAAAAGCTGTTACTCAATTTTACAAACGATTGATGCCGATCATAAAAACATATAATATTACGGTTATAGCTGTAAACCATATAAATGTTAAGATGGACATAAACCCCTTGGCTAAGACTCAGCCACAGCTATTGTATTTGAAAATGGATGAGAGTATACCTTGCGGCCATGCAGCAATATATTTCGCAAATCTATTAGTAAAATTTATTGCTGTAGGTTCTAGTAAATTTACTACTGAAAAAGATGGTTTCGACGGTGTTACTATAAGATGTGAATTTCTTAAATCACGCACTAATAAGGCCGGTCAATCCTGTAATATGGTATATAATCAATCAACGGGTTTTGACCCCATAATGACACAATATCAATTTGCTAAAGATAATAATTTAATTGATGGACGGAATCCATATCAATATGTAATTGATAATAAAGATATAAAATTCGATTCGAGGCATTTTAGAAAAGCTTTTCTTACTGATGAAAAACTCAGATTTGCATTATTTAATAAAACAGTACCCATTCTCGAAAAACAATTATCTCATGTAGATCCAGAGGATGCTAATAATATGTCAATAAGTGAAATATTCGAACGTCTTGAACGAACACAAGAAACTGCTTCCAATGAATTATCTATTGGTGATATTTTAAAAATTAGTTAAATATAAAAAAGGAGGAAAATAATATTATGAGTAAATTATATACGTTAAAACAAATTCGGGAATTTGCAAAGGTGTACCTTCAACCAGAATCTGAAACTGATAAATGTCGTGTTGTAGAAAATTCTCGTTTAAAGGTTTTTCTATGTGCCATTGCCGTAGATGATATAATTGATATTTTTCTAGATAATTATTTACGAGTGGGTGATATTGTTGTCAATAACGATGGTGTTAAAGGTATTATTATCACAAAAGATCATGATACTATAACCGTAAACTATGGAGATAATTCTTGTATTATATATAGGGATATAGATGAAATAACCAAAGTGCAACATACCGTCAAAATGAGGAGTTTAGTGAAATGAAAGACAAAACTTATACTATTGAACAAATAAAATCATATGCTGCGTATTGGTTAAAACCAGCAACTTGTTCTGATGTTAAAGATAGTGTTATTGAAAACGAACGATTGCAATCTTTTATACACTACATTGACATGGAAGACGATAGTTCAAATATCGATAAGGTCTTAGAGAAACAATTAAAATCTGGTGATGTTGTATATGATCCAAATAATGTTATCGGAGTTGTTCGCACTATATATGGTAACGGTAGAGTCTCTGTGCAACAATTATCAGGGGATACAATTATTCAATGTTCATATGATACCCCAAAAGTATTATCTAAGTTAAATCCTTTATTCACAGGAAAATTAAGATGATTGAAAAAGAGATTAAGGTTCTAAATATTGATAAAACTACTATTGAGACATTATTGATATCTAAAGGTTGTGCGTTATGTAAGGATGAGATTCAAGAGAATATTACCTATAGGGGAGATAGTTTAGGTTCCATACGATTGAGGAAAACTACATCTTCATTAACTGGTAATGTATCATATGAATTAACTCGGAAAACTGATATTGAGAAACTTGATAATGAAGAATGTGTAATGCAAAATGAAAAGAGTATTGATATATCTGAACAAGAATTTTGTACTGCTCAAAAACTATTTAACTGTATAGGTTTAATACAGGGAATTAGAGGAAAGAAACATCGTAGAAGTTTCCATTTAAATGGATTCTTATATGAAATTGATAAATGGGTAGATGAAATTCTACCCATTACCTATTTAGAAGTAGAAACTCAAAATCCGAATTTAAGAATTATTAATGGATTAAAACAAATTTGGTCTGATGATGAAATTGCTACATTAGTTATAAGCACCGATGGTATTGGTACATTAGTTAAAATTCATAAGAATGTTGGAATTGAAGCTTATATTGAATCCCTTATGGTATTTCGTAGATCATAAGTAAATAATATTTATATATTATTAATGTGAAAGGAGGTCATTGATGATAATATTTAAATACTCCAGTGTGATAAAATAATATGAAGAAAGAAGGGAACCATAATGGCAGTAACACCACCAAAGAAAGTGGTCCCAAATTTATCATTGAAAGAAACATTGCAAGAGAAGGAACAATTATATCATGGTAAAGATGATATATTCGGAATGACATTACTTACCAATCCAGGGTATATTAGTGCATCTCGAAACATTATGTTTACTTCTCATTTAAGACAATTCGTAAATTTGAATAAACCGGATTTCCCAAAAGTATTAACGAATTATGAAAATCTTGTTGGTAAACATTCAACTGGATATTTCAAACCTAAGAATGATTTAATCGTTGTGGATAAGATACCCAAGTTTAATGATATAAATGATGCAAATCATTTATATCTATTATTCTTATATGATAAGAAGACTAATACTTACTCCGTTATACAGAAAAAGATCGTTGAAGATCTAACAGAGAAGTTTGGTTTTAAATATAAGAATGATCTTATGGATTCTAAATCTATCGGAGATAAAATACAAGGAGGTAAAACATTATATTCATCCACATCATATGATGAAGATGATAATTATAACTATGGTAGAAATATTAAGTTTATGTATCTACTTGAAAACAATACTATTGAAGATGCCATAAAGTGCTCTGAATCGTTATCTAAAGAAATGACTTCGACTGAGGTTGAAACTGTAAAGATATCATTCAATGATAATGAAATCATGTGTAATCTTTATGGCAACAATGATGAATACAAAGGTTTTCCAGATATTAATGAAAGGGTTAAAGATAAGATCATATGTGCCAAAAGAAGAATTCATAACAATCAATTATTATTCGATCTAAAGAAATCAAATCTACGTAAGATTAATTTTATGTCAGATAACTTATTCTTTATTGATGGAAAGATTGTTGATATTACTATCTATTCAAATAAACCTATTGGAGAAATTGAAGATAATATCTTTAATCATCAAATGTTAAAATACCTTAAAATGCAAAAAGAATTTTATACTAAAGTTTTAGATAGGTGTAAAAAGATAATTGCATCTGGAGCTAAATATTCAAATGAAATAAATTTCTATTATAAGAAAGCTAAGAATATATTAGACGATAATTACATGTACAAGGAAGAAGATAACAGTGTATTTAGTAATATGGTTATTGAATTCCTTGTTGAACGAGAAGTTCCTTTATCAGTAGGACAGAAGATTACTGGTCGTTACGGTAATATAATTGCTGTATTTTCTTTAATTGTCGGGGATATCCTTATAGCTTAAACTACTATTAGTAACAAGTTTAAGATTGGACAATTCGCAGCCAAGATTGTTAATAAACAATAAGGTTCAACGACTAGAGTGAAAACTCGTAGATTCGAAAGAATTGAAATGGGAAAACGATAGATTTTAATCTATTGAAGATATAGTCTAATATCCTAATGGAAGTTAGGGAAGTTCATAAGAGAACTGCATTATATAATAATGTGAATACTTGAATAAAGGTATTATAAGTCAGATCATACCAGATGAAGAAATGCCATTTCTTGAAACTGGTGAACGTGTCGATTGTATATTCAACTCCCTAAAATTTTGGGGCTTTATGTAGTGATATATAATGAAAACTACTTTAATTGCGGGAAAATTCTTATGGCTTTATAATATAAAGATTGGACAATCCGCAGCCAAGATTGTTAGTAAACAATAAGGTTCAACGACTAGAGTGAGAACTCGTAGATATTAATATCGAAATTGGTAGAATCTTCTATATAGAAGATTATGAGATAGTCTGGTATCCTATATAACTATAGGGAAGTTCATAAGGGAACTGCATTAATTAATAATTACTGTGAACACAACGAGGTGTGATAAATCGCTTAACTGAGAAGGTCCGGGCGATGTAAAACCTTTCTAATTGCGGGGACATTTGTTAATTTCAATTTACCAAGTTAATATATTAATGGCTTAGTCCAATCAACTAAGGTATGGTAATAAGAATTGAAATTGAGTAATCCGCAGCCAAGATTGTTAATAAACAATAAGGTTCAACGACTAGAGTGAAAACTCGTAGGTTTATTTATAAGCCGAAACGGAAGGCTGGTAATACTTAATATTATTAGAAGATATAGTCTAAAACATTTGTGAACTCATTTCAGTTATATGAGCAGTCAATAAATTTTATATGTAATCGCATAAGAGAAAGAATTGCGATAACAGAAGATATCTCTATAAAAGAACAAATGGTATTTAGTATTGTGGGTCATTTTAATCCTGAAGAACAAAGAAGACTTAGGATATATTATGATAAGTTATCAGATAATGGTAAGGATCATTTCTTCGATGATATAGTCAAGCAAGGTATCTATATACACATTCCTCCACTTTGGGAAGACGTATGTTTATTCGATAAACTAAGAGCAATATATGCTGAATTCACATGGATAAAACCATACTCAGTTTATGTGAATAAATTTGGAAGAAAGATCAAAATGATGAAGGATTTAATTGTCGGAGAAATGTATGTTCTTAAATTAAATCAAACTTCAAAGAAAGGTTTTTCAGCCAGATCCACTGGTTCGTTATCGAAGAGAGGAATTCCTATTTATTTATATGGGACTATATAGAGTAATCTATATTGTGAAAACATTTTAATTGACGGGAAACTCCTTAGAACTTCTTAATTGAAGATTGGACAATCCGCAGCCAAGTCTCTTATAATAAGAGAAAGGTTCAACGACTAATTTAGAGCTCAAGTGAGTGGATGAGAATCCTTTTAAATCAAAATAAATGTCATCCGTAAAAATAATAAATAACGGATGGTGATATAGTCTTGTATCCTATATAGTTATAGGGAAGTTCATAAGAGAACTGCATAGATTAACGACCTATGTGAAAGTATCGGAGAAATCAAATAAAGCAAAAACCCATCAAGAATTATATCCACATACGCCTCAATTTGTAGGGGCTGTTGTATAGTAATATATAATGAATCTTTCTTAATTGACGGGAACCTTCTTAGAGCCTTATTTACTAAACTATAAGTATTATAGTGGCCAGAATAATTAACTGGGTATAGTAATAAAAATAAGGATTGGATAATCCGCAGCCAAGATTCTTATATAAGAATAAGGTTCAACGACTATCGAAAGCTTTTAATTAAGTTAGTAGAGTAAGCTCACAAGTCAATAATGGTGAGTTAAAACAGAAAGCTCCTAGAAATAGGATAAAGATATAGTCTGCTATCTCAAGGAAACTTGAGGAGTTCATAATGGAACTGCATAAATTGACGATTTATGTGAACAAAAAAGGATACGAATTGGAGATTACTTATATAGTTTCCCTGCATAGTAATATGCAGTTTAACAACTCTTTTAATTGACGGGAAACTCCTTAGTGCTTTATAATATAAAGATTGGACAATCCGCAGCCAAGCCTCTTTATGAGAGAAAGGTTCAACGACTAGAGCATTGCTCATAGATTTACAAGTTAATGGTAAGTCGAAATGGAGAGCTCTATTAATAAACTTTATTAATAGATGAAGATATAGTCTGCACCTTAAAGAAATTTAAGGACAATCTTTTGAATTGTAATACATGTTACGAATGTATTTAACATATTGGCAGGAAAATATTAACAGTATGATAGGTGTCGATCCAGACATCATAGCTAAACTACATTTATTCTATAGGTCTTCAGTTGTTGGAAGAAGAAACTTAGGTGAAACTTTGGCAACTAGACTTAAGTTATTAAATGATTTTAAGTATTCTGCGGAATTCAAAAATAGAAATGTTGAAATTTTACAGGCATATTTAAAAGCTATGGGCGTAAAGATTGTATTTGAAAATGAGAATATGTATATTGAAATCTATACTGATCAGTTAGAAGAATATTCATCTGAGGGTAGGATATATATATGTACTAAACGTGAGTTTGAAGCCGTTCAGAGAGAAGCAGAAGTTCGCAGAGAGTTCCGTGAGGATAAGTGCTTAGTGGGAACTCATGCTGAAGTTGAAGCTATTATTCAAGCTCGTATCAGCGATCTAAACAAACGAGATACTCATTATGTAATTGACATAAATTTATAAGGTGTGTTTATCACACCTTATTCTTTTTTTATTTCCGTATATATAGGATTTATAAGTATATATTATAATATTAATAAACCTAAGAGTGTAAGTTAAGTTATACATATAAAGAGATATTTAGAAGGAGAGGAGAAATTTACTATGATCCTTAAGAAAAATCTATTACCTATTATTAATACAACTGGAATTGCAAAGGTTATTGTGGTTGCTACTCAAAAAGGTGGATCTGCTAAGACAACATCTACATGTAATCTAGCTGTTGCTATGGCGGAACGAACAGGTAAACGAGTTGCCATAATTGATTTCGATCCACAAGGTCATGTTAGTACAACTTTTGGATATGATAAGACAGCATATAAATCTACAATATATGATGTCCTTATTGGAGATCAACCATTAAGTTCAATCCGAGTAAAAACCAAATATGGAGTAGACATATATCCATCTAATAGGGAACTTGCCAATATTGAACATGAAATCATCTTAAACAGAATTATGTTTCCAAGAGACAAGTTTGTGCTTAGAAATGTTATTGATGATATAAAACATAGATATGATTATATCTTCATTGATACACCACCGAGTTTAAGTTTGATAACATTAAATGCTCTAGTGGCGGCAGATGAAATTCTTATTCCTGTCCAAATGGAACCATTGGGTGCTGACGGTCTAGTTGAATTGTTAGAAACTATAAGTTCAATAGTTAGACAATACAATCCCGATATTGTTATCAAAGGGGTTATTGGTACTATGCTCGATAGACGAGCTAAGTCTATGGTTACTCAACTTGTCCAGGATATAAATATGTTCTGTGACAAAAATAAGATTCATATCTGTGAGACTTTCGTTAGGAGAGCGCCACGAATGTCTTATATTGGCGGTATACCTGTTATCTTAGGTGATCGTAAATGTGAAGCCGTTATGGATTATAAAAAAATATTAGAGGAGCTGTTCTGTTATGAGTAAGAAAGAAAAAATGCAACGTAGTACGTTAACACATTCACTTGAGCCGGTTGAATCACAAGGCTTTGATGACGAAGATTCTATTAGAAATGAGGAGGAAACTGCAATGAACAAAATTACCGAGGGAGAACAATCTAAACCGGATGGGAATATTGAAAATTTAATCGGGAGTATCAACAAAGAAGAAATCACTAGTGATAGTCAAATAAATGAAGTTTCAGGCACTACGGATGATAATGATCAACGTGTCCGTGTTCAATTACCCGAAAACGCGCTATATGATCACAATGCAAAACAAGTGGTTGCCTTTGATTGTAGAGTTGGCGTTATATTGAATGGTGTGGAATTCAATCCAGAACAAATTGTTCAGAGAATATGGGATAGTATCGAACGAAAAAGACTTGAGGGAATTAACGAGCCGCCCCGTATCATTCAATGGAAAAATAAACGTGAAGTCGAAAAGCCTAAACTAATAATTATTCCGGACGTTCCTAAACAGGTATCAAAACCTGTAGTTACTCATAAGCCGGGTGCAGCTATATCAGCAATTGGAAGACAATTCGGAATGATGATTTAGCAAATTAATAGGAGGATTTTACAGATCCTTCTTTTTTTTCTCTTAATATCAAATTTAAATATATATTATATAGTTGGATTAAAAAATATATGGGGTGAAAGATATGGATAAGCAAAATATAATATCACAATTAAGTGATATTCATCAAAGGTTATTAGAAAAAGAAGATTTTGTTGATACTATACAGAGACTAGAATTAATGAAGATCAATAGACTTATCAATTATCTTTTATATGCAATTACTGAATATGATCCAGATGACAAATTAATACTTCAATTATTAATAAGGATATTGCAAAATATCTTTAATAATAGTAGTGAAATATCTCCTGTGACCGATGAGGATTATGATAAATTATATGAGTTAAACAGACAATTTAATAATGAAGAAATTGTTGGATCGTCTTTTAATAAATCCAATAAGATAATTTCAAGTCATAAATATCCTGATTTGAGAGGAACTCTAGATAAGGTCCATTTCATTAGAATTAAAGATAAGGGTAAAGACAAACGAAGATCTATAGAAGATTTTATTAATACTGTAGAAAATAAAATAGGCAGATCTTTAACTAAGGATGAATCATTCGCCTATCTATTTCCTAAATGGGATGGTATATCATGTATATTCGAATGTGATGAAAATGGTAATACCGATAAGGCATTATCTAGAGGTGATACTGATATAAATGAAGCGGTCGACTGGACTAAATTGTTTAAAGGATCTAATTTCAAGTATGTGTTCGGTAATGATATAAATAGATTATTTGGTTTAAAAACAGAGATTGTAATGAGTCGTTCAAATTATAAATTAATATGTGAAAAAGAAGGAGATCTTAAAAGTCCAAGGAGTGCCGTATCGTCTATATTAACTTCATTAACTGGTGACACATCGAATTTACCATATCTAACTATAATACCTTTACAGACTCAGGAGTTTGAAACTAAATCTATATATACTCCAACTATAGTATATGATGAGTTTCCATACAGTGGAGGATATTTAAACAATTTAGATGAGATCGAATTAAGAATGTTGGAGTTAAGAGAACGTATTTATACTGAAATGGATATAGATACAGATGGTGTGGTTTTTCGTTTAGCTGATCCATATATACAAAAACTATTGGGTCGGGAAGATAAGATAAATAAATATGAGTTTGCATATAAATTCCCTCCAGAACAAAAGAAAACTATAATTAAAAATGTTAATTTCTCAGTTGGTCTTTTAGGTTCAGTGCGACCAGTAGCAGTAATAAAACCTGTTACAATAAAAGGTAATACTATAACCAATATATCATTGGGTTCTATAGATAGATTTGAAGAATTGGATTTAAGATTAGGTGATGAAGTTATAATAAAATATGATGTTATACCATACCTATCAATAGATTCAACATGTAGAAAAGGAGATGGGACTAAGTTTACAACTCCAACAAAATGTATATATTGTAAGGAAGAATTAGTTAAAGATCCCATATTGAAATGTATTAACGAAAAATGTAATTGTCGAATTATAGGTAAGATTCTAAACTATACTAGTAAGATGAGTATTTCAAATATGGATGTTGGAACAGTAACCACTTTATTTGAAAATAAGTTATTACGATCTATTGGTGATCTATATAAACTCAAAGATCATAAATCTGATATAGTTTCATTAAGTGGTTTTGGTGAAAAATCCTTTAATAATATTATTAAAGGTATTGATTCAAGACGAGATGTTTATGATTATGAGTTATTGGGTTCATTGGGTATTACAGATATAGGTAGGAAAATGTTTAAGCGAATTTTAAATATATATTATATTGATGAACTTATAGATTCAAGTACATGAGTCTCATTGCATAGTGATATGTAATAGTAATTACTTTAATTGCGGGGATCTCCTTAGAACTTAAAACACTCTAAAGTAATAATGTTTAAGATTGGACAATCCGCAGCCAAGATTCTTAATAAAGAATAAGGTTCAACGACTATCCCAGTGGATGTGAAATTCATCATTAGGAGTAGGGCTCAAGTGAGTTGGGTGAAATCCCATTAAATCGAAATGAGTAACCCCATTATAAACCATTATAATGGGTGAAGATATAGTCTGTGCTTTAAGGAAACTTAAAGATATAACTTAATCGTAAGTCCTAAAAATTTCATTTATATATTATTACTATGATACTAACAAATAATATAAGAAAGGAGGTGAATTAAATTGATTAAAACTTTTAAAACAAGAATACGACCGACGAAAGAACAAGAAGTATATTTAAACAAATGCTTTGGATACAGAAGGTTTATATATAATAATGCTTTAGAATACTTTAATACGATCTTAGAATTCAATGGTAATAATCTGGATAAAACATTAAAGAAGTTCTTTAATAAGTTTGATTATATCACTAATATATATTCTAAGAAAGAAAAAGAACCTGAACTGGAATGGACTAGGGAATATAATAAAAACATAAAGGATCAGGTATCTAGTGATTTTAATATAGCTGTTAATAGATTCTTTAACGATATTAAAAATAAGAAGCGATGTAAACTTCATTTTAAAAGAAAGATCCATGGAAATGGGTCTTTTAGAATATACAATAAAAATAAAGGTAATGTTAAAATTCTTGATAAAAACATATTCTCTTTTATTATTAATAGAGAATATGGTCATATGTCATTAAAAACATATGAAGATATAAGCTTTTTATATCATCATGATATAAAAACTATGTCTATTCGTATGAAGAATTTTAAATATTATGTTTCATTCACCTATGAATTGGACATTCCAAAGCATGATCATGAGAAAGACATCATAGGTATAGACTTAGGGATACATAATCCAGTAGTTTGTTTTGATGGAAAAGATGTCATAGCTCCTAAATTTCCGAAAGGAATTATTAAGAGACTAGAGAAGAAAGTCGATAAGTTTTCAACGATAGTTTCTAAGAAGAAATATGATAAACGTAATCCATCAAAGAACTATATAAAAGCGAGAACCAAGCTTAATGATATTTATATTAAAATAACAAATATCAGAATGGATTATATCCAGAAGGTATCTACATTTTTAGCTAAAACTTATAAAAACGTTATAGTTGATGAATTTAGTTTTAAGGATGTATTAACAGAGTCTGATGGTATTGAGCGTATAAATAGAGGTATACACAGAGTTGGTGCCTTTACATTTACCACAGTGTTAAAATATAAATGCCACTTTTATGGTAGTGAATATATTTTAGCATTACCTAACAGTACGAACACATGCTCTGTTTGTAATCATAAAGTTAAAACTAAAATGAAGTTATCTCAAAGAGTCTTTAATTGCCCACAATGTGGACATATAGATGATAGAGATAACAATGCGGCTATTAATATCTATAATACATTTAAACGATCTTTATTAACTAACGTAAATAAAGATTTCGCCGTTGGTCGGACGGTTCAAAGAACCTAAACGGTTAAGTTATTATGGTATCTAACGAATACCATTAACACGACAGTTATGCCTAAAGAATAAGATGGGAGGGCTGTTATTAATCCGTGGGATTAAAGAAATAACAGCCGTTAAAATTATTGAGGGCATAAAGTCGAATAAAAAACTTATTGATTTATTACGATCCGAGATTAATTTAAGGAGGGATGTAAGACGATATACAATTAAAGTATGTTTTACTAAAGTTAGAGATAAAGATTTTGAGAAATTTCTTGAAAGTAAGAATGTATTGGTTCTTGAAAAATATAATAAGGAGGTTGATGTGTTAATCATACCTTATAAAGATATTGATTCAGTCAAAGTTACTACTGCGAAGAAAGATGGTAAGGATATCGTAACCATCGATGAAGCTTATAAGATGTTTGGTTATAAGTAGCATTAATAAGAAATTATTTGCTACCTAACATATTAGTAAGGAAAAAATAAAAAGAAGAAATGGGAGGGTTTAAACATGTCTAATTCAAACGAACAAGACAATTCACGCCTAATCGAAATCCGGGAAAACGTAAAGGAAATCAGCAAAATTGCGGATCGGGCCGCCAAGTACCTTGATGAGGAAAACCGTATTACGATTACTCACTCACTGGCGATTCCGACGATCGTGTACGCATTCATGCGAGAAGCGATCAACTTCCTTACTGAAAATAAGGTGGTTGGTTCAGATATTGAAATTAATTTAATGCAGCTTTTGGATCTTGGTATTTCATACCGCGAAAACGACGAAGCCGAGAAAGAGGGTAATTTTACTCCTTATGCTCGACCGGGACAGGAATTTAAACTCCTCGTTAAGAGCGATGAAGATACTGAAGAGGCCTAAAACTGGCAACGACATAGACAATGAGTTATTAACTAACTCATTGTCTATGTCAATTTAATGATACAATTTTTTTATTAATTAAGAGATGTTTTGTAATAGTTTAAACATTATAGAGAGTTGGGGGAGTAATTCTTGAAGGACTTCATAAAGGATTATAACAACACCAATGAAGAAAATATCAATTTTGATCTAATGACACGATCACATGATGCTGATTTAACAGAGTATGTTGTTAATACCTGTAAATCATTAGAAGTTCTTAAATATATTAAATTCATTGGTTATGAATATATAACTGATGAAACGAAAATAGATATTAATTACTATATGAGTACGAGGAAGAAAAGTAAGAAGAAAAATGAAACAAAGTATATGTACCTGCAAGATAGTCGATATGGTGAAATGCATTTAAAGTTTCATTTAAAATGTAAAGATCGATCATTAACTTTTATCAAGAAGATATTATTACCAGTGGCTGATGATAATGATTATTATTTAGTTAAAGGTAAAAGACATTCATTATTATATCAACTAGTTGATAGTTCAACTTATACAACTAGACAGAATTTAACATTAAAATCATTAAGACCTATTACGATGAAACGAACTGAAAGAATATATTCAGATACAGATGGTACTAAACATTCAGCTCCTTCATATGCAATTTATATCTTCAAGAAAGAAGTAGATATATTATTATTCTATTTTGCAAAGATAGGTGTGTCAAGAACTTTAGAATATTTTTCAGTAAATCATATAATGAAGTTTAAATCAGAAATTGAAGATACTATCAATAATATATATTTCTCAATTAATAGTAAATTACATGTAGAGATCAATAGACATTTCTTTGATAAATATCCATATGTTAAGAGTATAGTATTTATGATATTGAATATTTGCACTAATAGATTAACTGTTGAAGATCTAGAAAATAAATCTTTCTGGATTGAAAAGATAGGCTCTATGAATGCGACTAATGCATATAACTATCTAGAAAAAGGTACTAATACTTTAGTATTCTTTGATAGGTTATTAGATGAAACAACTAAGAATATTTTAAAAATTCATGATGAGAATAATAAAAATATATACTCTGTAATTCGTTGGATTAAATTATAGTCCCATTATAGAGTGATCTATATTGAAAACTTCTTTAATTGTCGGGAAACTCCTTAGTGCTTTATAAAGATAAAGATTGGACAATCCGCAGCCAAGATTCTTATAATAGGAATAAGGTTCAACGACTAATTTAGAGCTCAAGTGAGTGAGTTTAATATAACTCTTAAATCGAAATAAGAAGCATCTTATATAAGATGATGATATAGTCTGTGCTTTATTGAAAGATAAAGAAAGATAACATCTTTACATTATCTAACGAATAATGTTAACACTCAGGTTTCAAAACTTTAATGAATTACGTAAGAAAGATAATCTTGATCTTGCCAATAAACGTTTACGATGTAATGAACTCATCGCATCATTATTAACTAAAGCTTTTAGTACTAGAGTTGATAGAATTATTGGTTTTGGTAATAAAGTTACGTTAGATAACATTAAGGAAATATTCAAATTTCCAGGTGATGTAATAATGCAGCAATTGCATAAGTCAGGATTATTTAGATATGATATTTTATTGTCCATTATAGTAGTGATATTATAATGAATTTTCTTTAATTGGCGGGGACATTCTTAGGGCTTAAACTACTAAAATATATCAGTGATGATATACTAACTAAGAGTAACTAACTTAGTATGAGTAATAATGTTTAAGATTGGACAATCCGCAGCTAAGCATCTTTATATAAACCCCCATAATTATTAATACGTTATACAATATAAAGGAGAGGTGTGACTGTAATGAAAGGACGATTGGGTGAAAATAAATGTCCCTCTTGTTACGAATAATTATTCAATTAATTCTGAGGGATTTATTAGGAATGATAAATTCAATAGAATTTTGACCCGATGGAAAAATAATAGAGGTTATGAAGCTGTGCAATTATCATGTATTGATGGTATAACAAGAAGTTTTACAATTCATAGATTGATGGCTCATCATTTTATACCAGGGTTCGACATTTCAGATAGATCCATTGTTGTTCATCATAAGGACAGTGTAAATAAAACTAACTCATTAGATCTTCTAACCGTTTGTACTCAAAAAGAAAATATTAAGTATTCTATCGAAGAAGGTAATAAACCAAATGGTGAAAAACATCCGATGGGTAAATTTCCAGATGAGCTGGCTAATAAAATAGTTGCCTTATTACAAAAAGAAAAAAGTACCGATGAAATATTTAATATATTAGATTTAGAAGTTAAGAAGAATATGCGTATATTTATAAATGATCTTAGAGCTAAACGAACCCGATTGTATTTAACTGAAGGTTTGGATTTAAAGAAGCATGTGCAGGAAAAACATGATATAAACTTGGTGAAGAGGGTGATTCGTTATATGAAGATAGGTATGACGGTAGATAATATAATCAATATGATTGGAAAAGGAAATGCTGGTAGGCATGAAAGGGAGAGATACTCCTCGTTAATACAAAGGATACATGACGGGAAAGCGTGGGGAAGATTATATAAAGATGATAGTTCAACGACTAATGATGACTACATGGTTATTAAAATTAAAATGTAGTTATAGATTTACAAGCTAATGGTAAATCGAAATGGGGAACACCTCATATTAAGTTGATATGAGATGAAGATATAGTCTGGTATCCTAATATTAAATTAGGGAAGTTCATAAGAGAACTGGGTTTCGTTGCGGAAAACCTGAACCTGGGGATAAAATTAACGATCTCGACTTCTTTAGTAAGTTCAAATATACCCTAAATTTTGGGGCGTTATAGAGTGATCTATATAGATAAAATTCTTTAATTGTCGGGGAACTCCTTAGAACTTCTTAATTGAAGATTGGACAATCCGCAGCCAAGATTGTTGATAAACAATAAGGTTCAACGACTAGAGTATAACTCGTAGATATATAAGTTAATGATATATCGAAATAAGTTTAATCTTCTTATAGAAGATTGTGATATAGTCTTGTATCCTATATAACATTAGGGAAGTTCATTTGAGAACTGTATAGAGTTACGATCTATATGAAAGTATACGTAAAGGACCAAATTCCTTGGGTTTTAATAAATAGGCCCATGATCTTTTAATTGCGGGAAACTCCTTAGTACTTCTATATGAAGATTGGACAATCCGCAGCCAAAATTGTTGATAAACAATAAGGTTCAACGACTAGAGTATAACTCGTAGATATATAAGTTAATGATATATCGAAATATAGAACTATCGAAAGATAAAGAGATAGTCTGGTATCCTAATTAACATTAGGGAAGTTCACAGGAGAACTGCATTATTTTACGAATAATGTGAACTCATCGAATAAAAATGATAATAATATCTCAGTTAAATATCGCGGCATACACCCGAGTTATCTGGCCCGCGTAGATATTAACGTTTGCGGTGAACGTAGAAATATAATTGCCGCCTTTTCTTTAATTGACGGGAACTCCCTTATAGCTTAAACTACTAATAGTAACAAGTTTAAGATTGGACAATCCGCAGCCAAGATTGTTATAAAACAATAAGGTTCAACGACTAGAGTGATAACTCGTAGATTCGAAAGAATTGAAATGGGAAAACGATAGAGTTATTCTATTGAAGATATAGTCTAATATCCTAATATAAGTTAGGGAAGTTCATAAGAGAACTGCATAGATTGATAAACTGTGTGAATAAATGAATTCAGACCCTAGAAATAAATTTGGGGCAATATCGAGTGATCGTTATTGTTAAACTACCTTGACTGCGGGAAACTTCTTAGAGCTTTAAATTGATAAAGATTGAACAATCCGCACCCGATATTCTATATAATAGAATAAAGTTCAACGACTAGAGCATATTTGCTCGTAGATATAAAGTTATATCGAAATTAGTAGAATCTCTTAGGAGATTATGAGATAGTCTGGTATCCTATATAACTATAGGGAAGTTCATAAGAGAACTGTACTATTTAACGAATAGTATGAACACACGGGAACTAGTGGTATTATAACACCATTCTGTAAAACTAGTGGATTATTCTTCGATGGTGCATTTGAACCAGAAAGTTTTAAATATGATTTTGATAAGGAGATAACTGACTTTAGAAAATCAACTAGTAATAACATAATTGTTGATACTCACTATGATAATATATCTGAGTATTTTGAAGGTAGAGAACGATTTAAAGAAATGAATAGTCGAATCAAAATATCAGAGATTGAACGAACTGATAATAGTAAGTATTATATTAAAATTAAGCTTGCTAGTAATACTGATGATATATAAGGAAACTAAAATTTCCATTATATTCCTGCTCTAATAAAATAAAGATAAGGGCTTAAAAACCCTTATTTTTTTAAATATATATTATATAATGAATCAAGTAAATATATAAAGGGGGAATTACATAATGACTGACAAAGAAAAAATTAAACAACATCCTGCGTATATCCAGTACATTAAAAACCCTAGTAAAAAACTTCAAAAAATTGCACTTAAGAAAAGTGGAGGTAGTATATTCAAGTATATTAAAAAACCAAGTAAGAAAATTCAATTTCTTGCAGTTTCATTATTTGATCGTAATATTAAATACATCAAAAATCCGCGTGAAGGATTGCAATTAGCGGCAGTTCAAAATGATGGATCGAATATTCAATATATTAAAAATCCGAGTACTATGATTCAACATAAGGCGGTATCTACAAATGGTGACGCTATTAAATATATCAAAAATCCGAGTGAGGAAATACAATTAGCTGCTATATATGAAAACCCATGGAGTATTAAATATATCAATAACCCCAATAAACGTGTGCAGTTAGCTGCTGTGACGTTAGTTGGTCATGTAATTCAATACATTAATACAGACCTTGACAAAGACGTGCAGTTAGCTGCAATAAAAGAGAATAAATATGTAAGTAAATATGAACATGAAAACATTACCATCGACCCATATGATACGGATGATGGATGTTCTGTGTTGCCATATCGATATATGCGTCGTGATATATTACCATTCGCGTATATTCAAAACCCAGATCCTGATGTAATTGACTATATGGTGCGGAATATATTATAAATATAAAACTAAAAATAGGAATGTTGCATCTTTCAATATTCCTATTTTTTTATTAAACTTAATAAAGTATTTAACTATATATTATATAATGAATCAAGTAAATATATAAGGAGGTAAATGACATGACTATTCAAGTATCATATTCCGATGAGTATAAAGGTATACATGGGGTTTCAATTGCTACTTATACACCAAGTGGTTTTAATGGTAAAGTTTACAAGAAATTAGCTCCTTCTAAATTATTAGTACATAGATTCAAAACTATCACTGATAATACTTTACGTAAGGAAATATATAAAGAAGAGGTTTTGGACAAATTAGATCCATATGAAGTTTTGGATAAACTTGGAGTGAATATAGTGCTATTGTGTAATAGAGGAAGAGATACGTTTCCTCATCATATCGAAGCCGCTAAATGGCTATCTGAGAAAACTGGTATAGAATTATTGGAGGTTGAATAAATATGCTTTTTAATAATGTGCCAAAACAATATTTGATTCTTGAATGTACATTGATCACCGGCGTTAAAGAATATTTCTATATTGAAAACTTAGCTGCAAATACTCTTAACTATTTAGACACTAATAGGACACCAGTAAGGTGTTATAAAATTAAAGACCTGTATTTAGGAAATACTGCTCTTATTTTAGAGAACTTAGATAAGACTAAGGTTATTAATTTACATATAAATAACCTTTTGACCTATTCAAATATAACTAAGAATATTTTATTAATGAGTTTACGTGAATATAATGAGTTTATCACTAAAAATTGTATCACTGATTGTATTCATTGGAAATCACCTCATTGTAAATTAAATATTGAGAATACTGATGATCTAGGAGTGCATTGTAATAATATTGCTTTACTACATAATACACCCGATAATGAGAAAGGTGGTATTATAAAAGTATATTCTGTCTGGGATGGAATTAAAATGTTTGTCCACAAACTAATCAAAACAATATATAAAGGTGGTGGATAAACGATGAAGAAAATGCCAACTATTGTAATTGAATTTAATAAGGATATTATTTTCACATTCAGTAAGTATATTAGTAATGATGATATCAGAATATCTACATTAACTCTTATTGGAAAAACTACTGATGGAGATTGTGAATGTATTGTAAACTCCCGTTATATTGTGAAAATTGACCATAGAGATATTATGAAGATTACTTATGTGAAGGAGAATGTAAATGTTTAATCATCAACCTATTAAAATCGAATTTAATGATGAGATACGCTTCACTGAGCTTTGTGATGGTAATGTTGAAGAGTTACGAACTGCTGAATTGTTGTTGGTTGAAAAAAGTTCATGTGGAGATTTGTTATGTGTAGTTAATGAAGGACAATATCTTGTAGATATAGATAGTAGGGATATTAAAAACGTACGATATATTGAAACTTTAAAAAGTTATATTAAGAGAGTGAGCTTAAATCATTTTGATATTGATACTTTAGATTGGGATAAGAAATAACTACATAATGAACTCATATATAAAGGGAAGAATTTATCTTCCCTTTATATTTTTATTATTAAAGAGGTGATATATTGACACAAACAAATGGAGAATTGGAAAAAATAAGCAGGGTTATAATACGACCAACTAAAGAATTATCATTAAGAATGCATGTTAGATTATTAAGAGAAACCGATGGGAGAAAAGAAAACTTCCATAAAGTAGTTACATATGGTAGTAAGAACTACCTTAGTTTAGATATTCAAGGATATCTTACTCTTGAACTTAAAAGAGATGACTGGTCACCAGATAAATGGCTGAGAATAACTCAAGCTAATATTTTTCATGTCATTAAAGGTTTTAAAGCGATGTTAAACTCTATATATACTGGAGATATATTCGCAGTCACTAAAGGTAAGAAAACGATTATGTATAAGGGCAAAGTTAATGAGCATACCCAAAACTTAAATAATTTGGGTACTAATAATTGGTTAAGGATTTCACCGGCAATTATATATGATGAAAATGACATATCATATGAAGGAGTGATTCTATATATTAATAAAACTGAAAACTATGTACCATTATCAATTGATGAATTTGAATCATTATTATATGCTCTTGAAAAAGTAGATATTTTCTTATATTCACAGGAGATACTGAATTATTTTATGCTTAGTCTAAAAGATCAAAAATTAGAAATTCAACCTACATTTAAGAAAGTATTTAATAAATCCGATCATCCTATATTTAATAAGGAAGCTGAAGAAGTTAAAAGTACAATATTCAAAGAAGAAAGTCCTAAAGAATTCTTTGGTATTTAGAAATATATATTATAATGCTAATATAACAAAATAAAGGAGGTAAAAATACTATGAAACTATTAGATAAATACGAGGATATCTCTACATCATTAGAGCATATCGTAAGGAACTTTAGCTTATATCAAATCAAAGATATTAATTTCTACACTGAGCCACAAAAAGATCAAAGGATTAAAGACATAATTCTATATATAAAAGGAGTCACTTTGTATGATCCTATCAGTGGAAGAGAGGTTGAGATTGCATGTAAATATGATGGACCTTTCTTAACAACCTTTAATATATTCTCAGTTACTATTTCAAACTCATTAGATAGTTCAATTATTACTATATCAACTAATATTGATGCTCTTGAAGAATCTATTGAGCGTACCAACATAATTAAGATCATTGGATTGTTAAAAACTAAGCGTAGACAAAGATCGAGTAGATAAAAAGAGGTGTGAGGATGAAAGAAGAGAAGATAAGAGTGTTCATGGGGAGATTGGTATTGACTTCAGGGGATGAATTTCATGAAGTTGAATTATTCTATCCGAGTAAGAAACTTAAGAAAGGTTTCGGTTACATTAAAGGAAATCTAGTATATATTTTTCATGGTCGGATAGAAAAGTTTAAGAAGAGTAGTCTAAAAGCTGGGGTATATAGTAAAGGTAATGAGTACATATTTATTGAACCGACTATAGATAAAAGTCTATATTCTCTAGATAACATAATCGAATTGAATCTTGATAAGATATTTAACGAAGTTTCCAAGGATGAGACTAACTTTATTTCACCAGAAGATATTGAGGTCATAAATATTAATGCTGAAGTTTATGTACCTACGATAAAGGAAGATGATGATTTTCTAAAGTACATTGTTAAGAGAATAATCATTGAGAAAAAAATTAATCTTAAAAACTATAAGGGCAAATTCACCAATCAATATGCCCTTAATAATATGAAATCTGGTTTAAACAAAGAAACCAAAATGACAGTAACTAATTTTAAAATCTGGTGTGAAATCCTAGATGTCAAATGGGAAATTATGATTTCTGATAATGGAACTGATAAGTTGAATCCATTATCAGATGATATAATAGTTTCTAGTAATCAATTCTAAAATTAGGGAAGGGGTGTTTTTATAGTGTGGCCCAGTTGGTATGAAAATTATTATTCAAGTTCATTCTGTAGTTGTATGGATATTGATTTTGAAAGTATTCAATATTATTTATTTGAATGGCGTGAATTAACAAGTAAAGTAATTCGATGTTATATAGATAAAGGGGATTTACGTTCTTCTCATCCACCGTAGTATTTAATCAATTTGATATCTATATAAATTTAAATAAAAGAGGAGAGAGTGTAGGATGAGTGAATTTTGGTTATCTGAAAAGTCTAAGGAGAAAATCGATAAACACATTATAGATGTCTTTATCGATAGTATTAACTTTGCTATGGATTTGTGCACTATCGATAATCAAGATAGTGAAGAAAATCCCCTTACCCAGAAACATATCGAATGTATAATTAGGAATAGTAAAACTGTAATTAGTCATTGGTATCCACCAGAGTGTATACATGATGTTGAAATAACATTCGTTGGTCGTATGGCTAAAATACAAGTTGATGTTGATTTTGAAGTCATTGAGAAATATTTATTGTCACAGAATAACGGTAAGCCTCCATCGGGTAGCAGTATAACCCATGAAAATAAACCTAAAAAATCTAAATCAAAACCTAAGAATACTAAACCCATAATTACTAAACCGAATTACTTAAACTAATAAAAATAACGGAGAGAAATCTCCGTTATTTTTTTATAATCACTTTTAAAACAAGAGTTAACAAATTTATAATAGACTTACGAATGGAGTGATTAAATGCGAATACTTTATTTATGTCTTAAGAATTATGCTAGTATATATACTGCAATGAAAAAGAAGAAATTAATATTGGATCTTAGTAAATCTAAGAATAGGATAGTGTTATTAATTGGAGACAATGGTACAGGAAAGACATCAATTATGAGTGCACTACAACCATTTGCTTATTCAGGTAATGGTGATGTACGTAACTCTGAAGATTTAATACTACCTGAAGTTGATGGTTATAAAGAGATCCATATAGAAAATGGAGAAGTTGTTTATATCATAAAACATCACTATATTTATAATAAAACTACTGGAAGAACTATTAAGAGTTTCATTACTAAAGATGGTATTGAACTAAATTCAAATGGTAATGTTAAATCATTTATAGAGATAGTATTATTGGAACTGGGTCTTGAAATTGATTTTTTAAAATTATTAAGATTGGGATCGAATGTGACTAATTTCATAGATATGAAAGCATCTGAAAGAAAGAACTTTACATCTGAATTATTATCAGATATTGACATATACTCACAATTTTATAAAAAAATAAATGAAGATACTAGAATATTAAAAACCGTGTTAAGATCGGTTATAGAGAAGATCGATAAATTAAAAATCCTAGATGAACAAGATATAGTTAATGAAATATTATTATTGAGTAATAAATTAACTGATTTAAATCTAAAGAAAGATAATATTAATAGTTCTATGTGGACTAAACGAGGCGCTTTAGAAAGTCTAGTTCCAGAGGGAGTTAAAGAATTTTTAACTACATTAAATGATGAAAGTGAACAGGCTAAAGTTTTAGCTAATATAATAAAACATGATCGAGATAAACTTAAGAAACTGGATGTAATAATTATAGATAGTGTCGATGATAGTTTAATGACTATCTCATCCAATATAAATAATAATGAGAATTTGATTACCACCAATACTAATATGATAAATTTCTATTTTAAACAATTAGAAATCTATTTTACACAAAAAGACGAAAAAGAAAATAGTCTAAAGTATATATCATCAGATTCAGAATATAGTAAATTAAGTGATATGTATCTACAGTTCAGTAAGACTAAAGAAAAATATGATAAATTATATAAAAATTATGTATCTAAATGTACTAAAGAAGATATGTTAACCGCTCTTAGACTAATGCAAGAAATTGATAGTTTCATATCCAATATCCATACATTTAATCATGATGGGGTAGTTAAAGTCATTGATCACATCATGAATAGAGATAACATTGATTACATAATTAAAGAAAATGTTAATGATATTGACAGTAAGATTTCCAATCTAAAACTTATGAATTCAAATAATGATACTAATAAGAATAAAGTATTCATACTAATGAAACCAACAGAATGTAGAGTAAATAATTGCTCGTATATAAATTTCTATAAAACTATGAGTGGGAATACAAATGAGACTCCAATTAGTAAAATTAAGAAGGATATTAATATATTAGAAGATAAAAGAGAATTCTTTTTATCATTAGGAGATATTAATAAGAATATAGAGTATATATTACTTCTTATTAAATCAAATTCAGTTCTTATTAATAAGATGCCCGAACCATTCTTTGATATAACAAAATTATTAACCTCAATTAAGAATTGTTTACCTTTCTTTAATGAAAATAAAGTAACTGCATATATAACTGCTTTAGAAGAATTAGAAGATTATAGACAGTTGAAAGATAAGCTTAAAGATATTAAAAAGGAATTAACCTTTATAGAGAAAAATGCCGTATCATTATCATCCATGAGAAAAGAATTAAGTGATTTAGATATTAACATTTACAAGATACAAACGGATATAGAGAAATTAAAGACAGATAACTTAAAACTTACTAAAAGAAACGATAATTTTAGGGTTTTATTCGAGTCTTTAAGTACGTACAAAGAGATATCTCTAAATATCGAGCTTAAACGAAAAGAACTAGAACGTTTGCTCTCGTCGATAGAAAATAAGAAAGGGATAAGTAAAAGGATCGAAGAATTTGTACTTTTCAAACAAGATCAAGAGAAAAAAATCATCGTGTTAAATAATGAAATAAAGAAAATTGAAGATAATATCAATAATAATAAATTTAAACTAAAAGAATTTGAGTTATTAAGTAAAGAAAGAATTCTTTTGGAAGATAAGTTTGACGAAATAAGTATTTTGAGAGAAGCTCTTTCATCTAATAAAGGAATGCCATTATTATTTATTCAGTTATATCTTAAGAATACCAAAATGATAGTTAATAACCTATTGGACTTTATATTTAAGGGCGAATTAGAGATTGATGATTTTGAAATTAATGATAAAGAGTTTAAAATCCCTTATATTAAAAATGGCATTAGAGTAAATGATATTATATCCACGTCCCAAGGTGAAATGAGTTTTGTATCTTTAGCATTATCATTCGCATTAATAACTCAATCTATAGAGAAATATAATATATTATTATTAGATGAAATTGATTCGACATTAAGCCAAAAAAATAGACCTTTGTTTCTAAGCATACTTGAAAAACAATTGGATATCATAAATGCTAAACAAGCTTTTCTTACAACACATAGTAATGTATTTGATAATTACCCAGTTGATCTAATAATAACATCAGATGTTAATATAGATAATTATACTGACGTTAATATATTATTTTCATATGCGGCATAATAAAAAAAGAAGTTGTGTATTAATACACAACTTCTTTTTATTATTCCAATATAAGCTCACAACCAAAATCTAATAAATCCTTTTCCTCAAAATAAACACCCCATGGTATAATACTCATTTCAAAAACCTCTTTCATATTATATTTTTATTCTATCTATTAATATAATATATACTTGAATATATCAACATTACGAATCTTATAAATTAATGAGGATGTACATATTATGTACATCCTCATTAATTTTCAATTATCTGTGGGTGAATACCATTCTATTACTTTATATGCTCTTCCAGATACATCAGTAGCATAGTTTCCATCATTACTAAATTTAATTTTACCAACATCTCTCTTAGTTGGTATGGGGTAATCATTTATTTGTTGTGAGTCTCTATCTAGAGCGATAAAGTGCCATTCACCGGTGTCTATACATTTCTTTATATAGATTTGAACACCACGATTTTCATATTCAATATATTTATTACCGGCTTCACTTCTAAAGGGTCTATCCATACCATCAAGCCTATCTTGAATCATCTGATCGTACCTGTCGGTATCTTCATCATTATCTGACATACCCCGTAAGTTACCTAATAATTCACGGGGATCTAAACCCTCATCCTCTTTAGTATTACCATAATCTCTGATAAAGTTACCCCTACCATGACTAATAATTTTAGATAAATAAGCTGAAGCTAAACGATCATTACTATTACCACCTTCAGCTTCTTTAGTTTTAGCATCTACTTTGAATTTGAAATCAGTAACTATCTTCTTAACATTGGCTATCTCTTTTATAACAGATAATTTATTTACTTTAGATGCTAAAACAGTTTGTGCCAAGTCAGTTATATACTTACTGATACCACGAACTTTAGCATCTTCCATTTGTCGATATTTCTTTTCTAAATCTTTAGAAAATATATTAACTTCATTTAATAATGCGTATAAGAGAGTAAGTTCTTCAGCGAATTCTTTTTTATAGGGATTATCTTGCTTTTTAAGTTTATCATAACCTCGTCTTTGTTCATCGATAATACCATCTTCAATATCATCATCTTCATCTCGATGTAAGAGTTCATCAATATCAATAAGATTAGATAAGGCATCGTCATTTTTATTACCGATTTCATTCTCTTCTGAAAAATCAGTAATTGTTCCCATTGACATCATAGTTGCATTTAATCCACTATGTTTTTTATTCTTCTTTTTTTTCTTAGTATGTGATGAGAATAATATTTGTTCAGGTTCATCTTGAATAATAACTTGTTTAGATTCACTCTTAGGTTTTTCTTTAACTTCCTTTATTGGTTCTATAATAGGATTTATTTTTGCCTTAGGCTCTGGACTTTTAGGTTTAGTATATTCAGGACTATATTTTGTCTGATTAACAACAGGTATACGTTTTTTTAAAGATTTAATCTCAGAAATCATATCATTTCTATTAATAGGCATATTAATTTGGATATGGTATCTTTCGTCCATAAAAACCACCCTTCCTTAGTAATATGTATTAATTATTATAATGAATGACATTGATCATGATAAATGTTTATATATTATAATAAGGTACAGTTTGAATTATTATTTTCGTTTTAACAATTGTATAATAGAAAGGTGTTGATTTATATTTATGGATTTCATGAAAGGTATTAATAAAGAGAATGTCATGTTAATTAATATAATATATCATAATAAGAGAAAAGAGAATAATTATAATGATTACTTAGATATTATCACTAAAGATTTAACCACAGGTGAAAAAATACTTACAACTATCGAGAATCCTGAAATGGATATATATTTTACAAAAGAGGAGCATAGAAATTATGACTATAATAAGAACTTTATGGAAATTGATAAGACTGATAGACATAGATTTAAATATAAAGATCTAACTAGATCCATAGCTAAAATGGCTGGGCCTAGTTATGAGAACTTCATTAAACAATCTATAGAAACACAAAATTATGCTAGAATAAATAATATCCATAAATATAAATATGTATTTGGATCTGATGTTGATATTGAAAATTGGTATAGAATTCAATGGTTATTAAATTATGATAATAATAAACCTAAATCCGTAACTAAGCTATTTCTCGACATAGAAGTCGACGGTCGGGATGTACCTGGATTCCCCAGAGATGGTGAAGTGCCAATTAATGCTGTAACGATAGTAGATGAATTTAGTAATCAATCATTTACATTCTTATTGGATAATCCATTAAACCCTCAAATAGAAGATTTTAAAAATGATGTGGAATCTTTTGTTGAAGAACTACATAATGATTTTGATGAATCATATGGGGAATTAAAATATAACTTATTTATTTATGATGATGAAGTTCAAATGTTAATAGATGTATTTAAATTGATTAACACTCTGAACCGAGATTTCCTATTAGTGTGGAATATGAGTAAAATGATGCTCCTTATAAAGGCGACTTTATAAGAAAATTTCTTTAACTGCTGGAAACTCCTTAGAGCCTTTATTATCAGAGTATAATAATATAAAGGATTGGGCAATCAGCAATCAAGTTCAATAACAAACTAAGTTTTATTACATTTATTAGAGGAGGGTAAAACATGTATATAGTAATACGCAAAGATAAAGAAGTATTTAAATTATCAACTTATCCTGGGATTAAAAAAGATATGTATTCTATTAGTAACTACGGGTCTATACGTAATAATGTGACAAACGAGATATTTTTTCCAACATCGAGAAACTCAGCAGGTTATGTACACACTTCTTTATGTACAGAATCATTTAAAGTTTACACTAGTGTTTTGGTATCACGTTTAGTTGCTTGGGAATTTTGTGATGGTTATGATAAGGAACTAAATAGGGTGGAAGTCAATCATAAAGATATCAACAGGGCTAATAATTATTATGAGAATTTAGAATGGGTGACTCGGGGAGAAAATACTAAATTTGCCTACGTGCATGGCAATCGTAAGGTGATAGTGCCAGATTCTAGGGGACCAAGAGCAAAGATACGCGGATCATTAAATCCCAAGAATGTTTTCAGTGAAGAGTTTGTACATGAACTCTGTCAGTTATTCACGGACGGTAAGAGCACTAAAGAGATATTAAAAATATTCAATACGAGTAAAAAATTAAATACACAACTCTATTCATTACTCATGACTTTGAAACATAGAAAAGGATGGGGACATATTACGGAAAAATATGTATATTGATATTTGTTATTGAAAAGATTCAACGACTAGAGTGAGAACTCGTAGACCCTTTTCATGGGGTGGACATAATAAGTCCTTCGCGAAATGGGAAACATCTCCGATGTGGAGATGAAGATATAGTCTGATATCTTAGGGAAATCCTAAGGAAGTTCATAAGAGAACTGCGTAGTATAAAAAACTATGTGAACTGTTTGTTCGATGTGCCGTACATGATCGCACGTATGTTAGAATTAGGAATGAATCCTGTTGAAGTGATGTGTCATAAAGATTTTAAAATACAAGAAGCTTTTTTCAAAAAAGATCTTCGAAATTTTATGATAGCTAATAAAGGAGATTATTTTAAGATATCATCTTATACTGTATATTTAGACCAAATGATAGTATATGCCAGTTTAAGAAAAGGAGGTAGTCAGTTACGATCAAATGCTCTTAGCTACATTGCTCAAGTTGAAATTGGTGATGAAAAATTAGACTATTCTGAAGATGCTAATATCAAAACTTTACCATATGTTAATTACAAGAAATTCGTTAAATACAATATCAAAGACGTTTTACTACAACTTGGAATTGAGAGAAAAACTCATGATATTGATAATGTTTATTTAAGATCGTATACAAATGTAACAGCTTATTCAAAAGTATTTAGACAAACGGTATTTTATAGTGCCGGTGATTCTTTAATTGACGGGAAACTCCTTATAGCTTCTTAATGAAGATTGGACAATCCGCAGCCAAGATTCTTATAATAAGAATAAGGTTCAACGACTAGAGTATAACTCGTAGGTTTAATAACTGAAATGGGAAACCGATAGAATTTATTCTATTGAAGATATAGTCTATTATCCTAAAGTAATTTAGGGAAGTTCATAAGAGAACTACATTATCTTACAAATAATGTGAATTATAGGTTCTTAAAAAACAGAGCATTTTTAGAGTTTTATAAACAAGGTTTGATTATTGGTAATAATACCAATATTGATTATGGATTACCTCCTCAGATAGCTAAAGAAAAAGATGAGGATGATGAGAAATTTGCAGGTGCATTAGTTGGTGATCCTGAATTGAATAGTAAGACTGGTATAATGATGTTAGGAACTCCAAGTAAATACATCTATGATAACGTTGTAGATATGGATAGCTTTGTCCCATTATGTAGTAATATGTAATGAAAACTTCTTTAATTGACGGGGAACTCCTTAGAACTTCTTAATCGAAGATTGGACAATCCGCAGCCAAGATTCTTATTATATAGAATAAGGCTCAACGACTATCCCATTGGTATTGAAATATACAACAGGAGTAGGGCTCAAATGAGTGGGTGAAATTCCCTTAAATCGAAATAAGAAGCATCTTATATAAGATGATGATATAGTCTGAACTCATATGAGAATATGAGAGAGTTTACTTTATATTATCTAATAAATAATATTAACAAATTGATGGGTAAATATTGCTCATATAAAACTTCTTTAATTGACGGGAAACTCCTTAGAACTTCTTAACTGAAGATTGGACAATCCGCAGCCAAGATTCTTACATAAGAATAAGGTTCAACGACTAGAGTGTGACTCGTAGATATAAAGTTATATCGAAATGAAAAGCTCTCTTAATAAGAGATGAAGATATAGTCTAATATCCTATATAATTATAGGGAAGTTCATAAGAGAACTGTATAGAGTTACGATCTATATGAATACCATGGCGTTTTATCCTAATATGATTATGGCTTTTAATATATCACCAAATTGTATAATCGGTAAATTACTCTTAGACACAACCATAGAAGACCTATATAATATCAAAGATATTGAAGCCGATATATATGATTGTGGGCGAGACTTCGTAGATAACATGTTAATTAACAATCCTGGTAACATGGGCAGTAAATGGTTTAATCTTCCGAAAATAGAAGAACTTAATGAGTTAATACGAGAGAAGTTCTTAATGAATAAGAAGACTAAACTAATTATACCTGACTCATATAAAGATAAGTTATTTATTGAGAATCTAGTAATAAATATTAAAGGAGTGAAATGAAATGATTAATTCACCTATAATGGAATTAACCTCGAAGGACATTAAGAAGTTAAATGAATTCAATCAAATTGTAAAAAGAGTTTTTAATGGTATTTATATATTTAGTGATGGGATAATTATGACTGATCCAGAAATAGGTAATAGAGTTAATAAAGGTGTTCATTTTGCAACAACTTCAATACAACCTATTGATAATATACCGAGTAATTATTATATGTCTCTTAAATGTGATAAGATATTTAAATTCATTCGTGATAATAAAAAGAATATACGATATTTAACAATAGATGGAGGTGATTTATATATTGATCTTAAAGATGAGAGTAAAGAAATTATTGGACGTATTTTTGATGCTGATGATAATCTTTATTTGAAGAAACGCGCCATATCAAACACTATAGAGTATCATAAAACACATTCATCATTAGTGTCTCAGAATGTTATTGAATCATTATCTGATAACGAAATATATACTTATGGTGATGATGAATATAGAGTCCGAATAACTAAGGAATTATTACCGGCTCTAAAGAGGGATATGAAAGTTAATATTTCATTCAGAGATGAAGTCGGTGATCCAACACTTTTTTATATTATATTATCTGTGGATAAAGGTGATGTTATAACATATCATATGTATAAGTGTATAAAGTACTAATATAAAATAATGGTATGAATTTAATTCATACCATTATTTTTTTTGCTAAATTTCACTAATTAAATTATTCAGGAACAGAACTATAATATATCATACATGAAAGGGAAGGTGTATAATGGCTAATCCCAAAGATAATGATTCGAATTTAGTCAAAAAAGTAGAAAAACCTTTGGCTAAATTAAATACTCTATTTAATGATATCATGGATACTATTTCGTTTAACACTTTTAATACGGATAGTAAGCATGAGAAAGAATTACAGAAATTTGCTAAGGAAATTGATGAGGTTGTTTCCCAAGAAATTAAGAACTTAACCACATTTACGGGAGATGACATATCAACTTTCTTAGTAAAATTATTTAATGAATATGATAATAATGCCAATACTGACTTTAAGAATATCGAAGATATATTCAATACAAAAGACAATAGTGTTTTTCAATTCTTTCAAGATAAATATAAAAATGTAAATTTATTATATGATGATCTAAATATGATCTGTAGTAAATTATCGGAATTAAATGAAGCCGTCTTAGCGACTAGAGATGCTATTGTAACTTCAGACGATATAGGTCAATCGATAACGCGTACATTGAAATTTAAAGAAGTTGTTGAAAGTAATGAGAATACAAGTTATATAAAGCTTATTGAGAATATGGAAAAGAAATTTAAATTAACTCAGAAACTTAAGAATCATATCATTCCAAAAACACTTCAATATGGTAAGTATTATGCGTATATAATACCATATGCTAAATTATTTGAAAGATATTACAATGATAAGGTAAAAGATGATAGAATGGTTTCCTCTTTAGAGTCATCAGTAACACCTGACTTTATAACTGAAGTTAAAGAAAGTGTAAATGCTATATCTAAAACGAATATATTACCTAACGATATGTCTAAAGCACTAAAAGGTTATTTAGAAGGTATTGAAGTTCATAATGATGAGATCGCAATTCCAGTTATTGAAGGAATTGATATCAGTATATTATTAGAGGATATGTTAGATGATCCTGATGAATTTAAATCAAATGTTGAAAAAACATTAAAGAATTCCACTAAGAAATCTAAAGGAAAAACTACTACCGATATATTTCCAGAATCAACTATTAATATGAAAAAATCGAATAAAGATAGTGATTTTGTTAATATAAAAGGTTGTTATGTTAAGCTAATAGAACCTAGAAAAATAATACCTGTAAAGATACTTGATCAAGTAATTGGGTATTATTTTATTCATGATACAGCATATGATACTCATAAATCCCCATTTACTACAACTATTAAAATGAATCCCGCTAATAATACCAATGATGCTGAAAATATGTTCTTATCTAAAATAACAGATAAAGTTGTTAAAGCATTCGATAAAAGTTTTTTAGAAAAGAATATTAAGTTTAAAGAACTTATTATGAATGCTTTAACATATAATGATATTTACAAAAAGCAACTAAAATTTCAATTTATACCTAAGGATTATATCCAAGAATTTACCGTTAATGAAGATGAGGAAGGTGAAGGTACATCTATATTAATGCCTTCATTGTTTTATGCTAAATTATACTTAGCGTTACTTATCTTTAAGATGATGTCTATCATCACTAAATCTAATGATACCAAAGTTAATTATGTAAAACAATCTGGAATTGATACTAATGTTGTTAATAAGGTTCAAGAAGTTGCTCGGTCAATTAAGGATCGTCAGGTAAATTTCATGGACATATTGAATTATAATAGTATTATCTCTAAGATTGGAGCTAATAAGGAGCTCTTTATTCCTGTGGGCCGCTCTGGGGAACGTGGACTTGAATTTGACATTATTTCAGGGCAAGAGATTTCCCTGAACACAGAACTAATGGAAATGCTAAAATCGAGCTTCATTAGCTTGACTGGAGTCCCCTCGGTAAAATAATATATAGCCGATGATAAACTTCTTTAATTGACGGGAATATCCTCAGAGCTTTAAACTACTAAACTAGTATAGTGATATGCTAAGTGGCTAGGAGTAATTAACCTAGGTATAGTAATAATGTTTAAGATTGGATAATCCGCAACCAAGATTCTAATGTTATTAAATATTATTTCTTATATTCATCATAACAGAGCTATAAATATAATTATATGAAAGGATTGTGAGTAATGCGAAATATAGTTGAAATATTTAAACCGATTTATATTTATGGTGAACGCACTAATTATTTAGTTAGTGATTGGGGGACTGTAATGAATGGGACTACCAAGAAGGAGTTAAAACAACGTCTTAATGCTGATAACTATTATGAAGTTACATTATGGGTAAATAATAAAGCCGTTAATCGAAGGATACATAGATTGGTGGCCGAAACCTTTCTTGAGAATCCAAATAATTATCCTGTAGTAAATCATAAAAAAGGTGGATTAACAGAGGATGGGCAATGGAATAATTGTGTTTTAAACTTAGAACATACAACTATTTCATATAATACAAAACATGCATATGATACGGGTTTAAAGAACCCTTTAGTTGGAGAGGAATGTGGGTTTAATATATATCCGGAACCATTAATAGATAAAATTATCAATAAACTATTAATGGCTATACCACCGGACATTATAGCCGATGAACTTGGGGTAAAAGTATCATTAGTTACAAGTGTGCGTGATGGATATTCATGGAAACATAAAATTAAAGGTCTTGTTTTTCCTAAACCTGCTTTTGCCCACACTAATGAATATACATATGAATTAAAATTTAAAATTTTGAATTTATTATATGTGGGTAAAACAACAAAGGAAATTATAGAAAGACTTGATCTTCCGAAAAAAAATAAATTTAAAAGTTTAATCGACAATATAAGACGACGAAATATGGAGAGGATGATAATAAATATTAGATGAAGGCCCAACGACTATTGAAAGATATGTTTTCCGTTCAACATATTAAGTAATGTAGATATACAAGTCAATTAATGGTATATCGAAATATGAGGCAATCCCTTTAAATATAAGGGTTTGAAGATATAGTCTGGTATCCTATAGAAATATAGGGAAGTTCATAATAGAACTGCATTATCTGACGAATAGTGTGAACATATCTCGTATTATGAATTTCATTAACGAAGCAGATCGAGAAATCCATGTCTGCATATACAGTGATGTATATTAAAAAACTATTTTAATTGTCGGGGATCTCCTTAATGCTTTATTTAATAAAGATTGGACAATCCGCAGCCAAGATTCTATTTAATAGAATAAGGTTCAACGACTATCGAAAGCTTTTAATTAAGTTAGTAGAGTAGATTACATATTGATGGTAATCGAAGTGGAGAGCTCCAATATTAAAATTAATTAATTTTAATATTGGATGAAGATATAGTCTAGTATCCTAATGTAAATTAGGGAAGTTCATAAGAGAACTGCATGTGAGTTATGACATATGTGAATATATCGTATGCCAAAACCCTAGTCATGGCAAATGCTAAGTTTGTCGGTCGAGTTATAACACATCAGGGATCATTTAATGGATCAGTTACTGAATTCTATAAGAAACTAATGGGATTTGCAACTGAAATACCTGAGAATTTAATCGATGAATTTGAATATATATTTGCTGCACCGAAAACATTAACTAATACTAATCTAACTGATCTTATATCTAATGCTGAACAAACTGCTACATTTATTGTGAAATCATTAACTGGTGATAATTCATCCCCTAGTGATGATGATAACTTATTAAAAGATTTGTTATTTAATAAAATCTCTAGAGAATTCCTACCAATGATTCCATGGAGTACTGCTGATACAATATTAGAGGAGTGTAAGATAGAATTGGAGAAGTTGAAAGCTGAAAAGAAAATGACTACTCCTGAAGGTACTGAAGACGTACAATAAAAAAATAAGTCTATGATGGTTAATTCCATCATAGACTTATTTTTATTATTTAATCTTGAATATTTATATTTTCAGAAATTGGCCAGTTTTTGATAACTGGCGCGGTGAGAGCCGCAATTTCAGTCGGAAGATAACCAGATTGTACACTGAGATAGTTTCTTAAAATTAAGAACTTGCTTATCAGTGCCTTAGCAACATCATTGATTTGAGGCGATTCGTATTTAGTACAAGTAAATGGAACGTCAACTTGTACGACTGGGTGTGATCCGGCCTCATAATTAAGGTGATCTTTCTTAACATTTTTTGGCATCATGTTAGAAAGTAAACATGCATATTCAATATTATCAGTCCGTCCAGTTGGGTCTGTCGTCACATAAATTGCTTCTGCTGAATGATTAGTCTGAGAATATGAGAGGCTATTGGCGGCAGTCGCCATATCCATCGCCCCATGGTAATGTGCAACACCAGTGTGGGGGTCTGAAATGCCAGTTATCCACATATCAGTATATTCTCTTACAGGAGAACCTGCAAACTCATATAGTTTTAATGTAATTTCATTTGTTTCATCTTTGGCAGTTGTTGCAACGTCAAATGATTTCCCAGCATACCCGCCAGTAATTTGTTCAAAGTCTAAAGTAGTTCCTTGGATTCCATCGACTCCGACAAATCCATATTCAAATAAATGCTTTATTCGCTTAGTTTTTTCAGGAAGAACTAGTTGCAAGAACGGTGGCATTTTCACGAAAAATATCCTAGAGTAACCGACTTTTAATGGATCATACTGTGCTAAGCTTTTTGATGTTACATCCAATCCACCTAGAAATAATGAATAATCTCTCATATCTTTTTCATGAGTTTTAATACCACTTTGTAACGTTCTAACGTCTGTAGTACCGTTCGGTCCTGCCATTTTGACTCACTCCTTTACTGTTTATTTACTATACTCGTTTGTTAATATCAATTTCAACAATACCACGCTTGGCCATAGTTCGGAAAATAACACTTAGATAACAGTGAATAATACTCCTCTCTTCTTCCCAAGCACTCATATCAAAATATACTTGGGCGTCTCTACATTGCTTACCGCGGTAATTGCTAAATACTCTATCCGCAGCTTCAGTGAAGTTCTTACGATCTTCAGCTTCGGCGAACTGATATCTTTTAGAGGCTGTCATACTCTCGACGATACGTTTCATCTCAAGTAAAACATGCATATTATTTTCTTCAGATAGATCTGACCATATAAGTTGCGAAGTGCCTTGTGTACCCCGAACAAATGTATTCTCGGCGATACATTCAAAGTAGTTAACTCGGGCCACATATAGTGCTTCTTTGATTTCAGCATCATCGGCGTCTACAATTGGTTTTAGACTACCTCGAATCCCACCAACCAGTTTACCGAACACATCACCAGCAAGAGGGACATGTTTCCCGACGGTTTTGAAGTGTACTGGTAATTGACCGGCTAGAAAGTAGGTTGTCGTCACGGGAATACTCTTACCGGTAAATGCATCTCGAATGTAATAATGTTGACATTCTTTAGAGAAGATTCTATCACCAAGACTACCAAAAGAGGTCGCCCAATTGATAACCGATGTGTTGGTATTATGAAGCCCAGCATCAACAAATCCATATGCGTCATATCGTTTTAACATTAAACCAACTAATGCTCGTTTAACCTCATCAGAATAACACGCATCTAATATTAACTCAGCCGGGGTTTGTCTTTTACTAAGGATTTTAGGATCTGTAGTGCCTTCGAATGCAGCGATATATGCAGCATCGATTGCAGTTTCTCTCTCAGCCAATGTAGCCACATCGTATGTGAAAGATCCGTCGTCCCCACCACTCAACAATAGACCTTCAACGTTGTCGAGGGAGACTGAATTAACACCAGCCGTGAACTCGATGGTCGGTATTACTACTCCAGCAGGCGTTAGACCTGTAATGACATCAAACGTTGCCATTGTGATTGTAGTAGTCGGATCGACTGATGTTTTGTATAGTGTTAGTAGATCATTGAACGACGTCTCGCAGACATACATCCCCATTTTAGTACTACCAGTGTCTGGATCACTTATAACATCATTCATGAACAGAGATGTCACAGCGCTATCAACTGCATCGGGGAAGAATGATCCTGAGAAAATTTCTTTTCGGTGAATTCCGCCAACACTGTCAAGAACTTCAATCCTAAAATTTTTATAACCATTATCTTTGTCCATTTGTAAGTCAGAGCTTAAGCGAATTCGTAGATCGTTACCATACAATCCTCGGCCTAAAACATATGTGCCGAATAATGGATAAGTTTTAAATCCATCACTATCGGCCACTGTAGTTGCCATTGCATCCACAAGGGTAGAGAAGTCGGTTTTATCAGCGAAATCTGGAATAAAGACGGACTCATGTTTAATCACCAATTGAGTATTCGCAGGGATTACTGGTGCGGTATCCACTGTTAATTCAGCAAAAACGACTTCAGTGGCATCTTTGTACGCGGATAACTTAAAGGTATACCCGGTATCAGGAGTCAGCCCTGTCATTGTTCCAGTGAAAACTCCTGTTGAAATATCCACTGTCGTGGGCGAATATAAAGATCCAGCCGTACTCAATTTTTTATAAAGTCTGAACGCCACTCCAACTTGAGCAGTAGTTAACTTCCAATTAAATACAACACTAGTGGTTGTTATTGCTCCAGTGCTAAATGCATTTAATACATCTTCTGTAACAATATCCGAATTATATGTTATAACTGTTTTTTCACTAGGTGCTGATAAAATAACCCCATTTTTTCCAATTATATGATAAGTATGAGTACCTGTTGCAATAGTTGTTAAGTCATACGTGGTGACGACTCCGACTGATGCAATCTTGGTAACTCCTTCATATATGTCATAACCAGTTGCTCCGACCACAGCCGACCATGTGAATGTGAATTTAGCTGCATCTAAAACTACTTTGAAATCAGTAGGTGTTAATGGGTCCACTTCCACCACCTTAGCTTTTGCCAATACTACAACATTTGCATAGGTAGCATCATCGGGCATAACCCTCATACACCACGCTTTAGCTTGAGCCGTCAAAAGGGCGGTATATGGCATATATCCAGACTGACCGAACAATTTATAATTGGGATTACCATACTCTTCCAAATATTTGGAAGATACATCAAAAGGCAACAACACTCCATCTCGTCCTTTAGACGAAGTTAGTGCACAAATAAATCTTACACCATCTTGAGGTGGACTAACTACTTCTTCAAAAACGGTATTATCGTTAATGAAAGTTTCAGTATGGGGATGTAAATATGATGGTACGATTTGTCCTGTTATCGGCATAATATCTCAACCTCCTTAATTGATTTATTTTTTATTTAAATGTTCTTTTATATACTTACATCTTTATTATTTTTTCGATAGGAGATTCAGTTTCTTGTTTATTATAGTTCTTTATGTTCAGAGATGTAGTAATCATAGAATCTAGATCTTCGAAAGTTAAAGCAGCGAATGTTGAGTTTCTTGCACAAATTTCTCGTATATTCGCTGTTCTATATCCATATGGTGAAACTGCAGGATCTTTACCTATTACTTTAGCAAAAGTTTGTTCAGGTTTTTTCTTATCACGGTAAATCTCAGCAATGATAAGTTCAAGAACAGTAGATGTTACCTCTATCTTAACCCCATTAAGACTTAGGTTCTTTTGCCAAATACTTAATATTGATCCATATGGAATTGTTTTAGGTATCTTCCCCCTAAATAAGAAATCGATAAATAATTCAACATTAGTTGCATCTTGTGCTATATTACTAGCCATTATCTTATTACCTTTATAAAATTTAGCTACATAATAAGACTCAACTTCACCATCATCTACAAGTTGTATATCTTTTTTTTCACTTTCTGTTGGATAGATATATATCATTGATGGAATATTAAATGTCTCTAATTTCATAGGTGCACCTTTATTTGAAAATACTCTGGCATTAAATATCCCAAATACATTTATAGCAGACCCATAATTTTCAGCAAATTTAGACTCGAAGTAAAATGCTGGTATATAGAATTCTAAATAATCTCCAATGAAAATCATATTCACTCCGTCGTTTTTAATAACATCTTTTAACAATTATATCACCCCCTATAAATTAGCAAAAAAAACATATGGATAAAGGCTTAGTGCCTTTATCCATATGTTTTTGTTATTAATAGGAAGTAGGTATAGTTAAATTTAATCTTTATAAAATAGATCAAGAACTCTTTGAATTGATTTAATGAAAACATCTTTTGTTTCGATATTTGTAAAATTATCGGAAAAAAGGCTTTTCAAATAAACTGTAAATTGAGTTAGAAAAATACCATCAGTTAATCTAGTAGCAGAATCTGTTCTATATGCGAAATATTTAATTACTGCAAATAGAAAAAGATTCGGGTATTGATGATATTTCTCCGGAAGATGTTTTAGTTCAAGTCCATCAAAACGAGTCAGATCAATTTTTATATTTAATTTTTTCATCGTTTTCATATATTTTTCATACATTCTTTCAGCATGTGATGAATAGTCACGTATCGTATTCATTGTACTGAATTTAGTATAATGATTAAATAATGTATTTAAGTGCAATGCATCGTCAAAACTTTCTATACTACATTTAAATTTATTTTTACTCTCTTCAGTATCGGCATTATCGAAATCAGTTACAAGCTTTTGTCTGATAAATGCAGATAAATCACCGAATTGGGTTAATAAGTTATTTAATTCAGATTCATTCTTTGCCATCTCACTCTCCATCATAACGAGACTCTCATCAATTTGAGCAACAGCAATACTGCTTTCTTTCTTATAAATAAGAAAGTCTCGTTTAAATTCAAAAGCCCTATGATCATTCTCCATCTCAATATCTAAAACTATCGGTTCACCATTCATTGTATATATTAGGTCAATATCATAGGGTGTTAATAATTTAATTTGTTTTACTGTTAATCTTGATATGGCTCGATCAAGATGATCCGACATCTCATCATTGTTAAGGACATTAACCTGTTTACCGATAATTTCCTCCCGCATGTCTCTCATATCATCAACATGTTGTTTCATGCCTAATAAATGAAAGGCACTAGTTGTATCAATAATAGGGGTTGGCACTTCCATAGATGGACTCGCTGGAGTATATAATGTTTCAATTTCACCATCGGTCATTATGTCACGTACAAAACTACCCTCATCTATTAAATTAATCAATTCACCCATTTAATTAATCCCCTCTCTTATCCCCACACTACTTTAATTGATTGTAATACATATTAGATTCTATAAACCTTTTTTTATAAACTTTAGCTTAATATCAGTTTGAATCTCATCCATAACATCATCATATTCATTAACTAACAAATTAAAATATGCTGTAACAAAATTACCTGTCATAATACCATTTGTAATTAATTGTTTAATTATACTACCTTCATAGCATTCATCATCTGTAACATATTCCATAAAGTCTAGTGCATCAATATCCAAATTAATTATATGCTTTATTATACTTGGTAAATTTGATAATATAATGACATCATCTTTATTCTTAACTTGTTTCCGTAATGATATTGACGTCACATCTTTCTTTTTAGGAACTTTATCCATCCTCTCTACTAGAATCTTCTTATTTCTAGTAATATAGGTATAGATGTATTTACTAATATTTTTTTTATAACGTAATATCATAAAGTTATATAGTGCTTCTCCTACCGATATTACAAAATTATCAGATTCTTCTGAAGTATCTATATCTAAACCAAATTTATTATCTATTTCATTAATAACGAAATCAAAAAAGCTTCGTAATGCTGAATTGATATTAATTATAACCTCCATATTAATATCTTGATATTGGTATTTAACGACATCACATTTTTCTGTAATTGTATTAACATAGTTAATATTAGTTGATAATGGGTCATTAATCTGATCCCTTATATTTTCTTTCATCAAATCAAATGGTAGATCGGTTAATAAATTATCTATAACCAAATCACTACTTACTTCAAAATTTTCATTATCATAAAACATTGCATATTCCTCCTATTTTTAAACATTTCTACTTATGAATTTGTTATATTCATAATTAAAAGATATATAAGTAAGTTTAAACTTACTTATATATCTTTTAATTATGAATTGAGTTCATCGAAGAAATCCAATGGTATACCTGTTTCTGATGACATATCATCATCAAAATTTTCAACATAATTTTTTGGTGGAATTAACATATCACTATGCTTCATTTCCCTACGAGCTTTTTGGATTTCTTCAATTAATTTTATATTATAATCGTCTTGAGTTTTAACACCAACATCTTTAAAATATCCCTTGCTATCATCCGAGAGTTCTTCATATAGTTCATCATATGTTAACCCTTTATTACGTTTTTCTTCGTCGGGTATATCTCCCCTGACAAAACCGAATCTATGAAGATTATTTCCATGATAGAATACATATAGAACTATTAGATATGACATTATTGAATCGTCATGAAAAGAAGTCCCTGCAGCTATTTTACCAGTTTTAGTTTTAACTAGTCGTAATAGATCATCAATAATATTACAGGTAACAAATTTATCTTTAAATTCATTCACATGTCGTTCAAGTAAACTCCTGTCGTGTTAGTAGTATTCGTTAGATACCACGATAACTTAACCGTTTAGGTTCTTTGAACCGTCCGACCAACGGCGAAATCTTTATTTACGTTAGTTAATAAAGATAGTTTAAATGTATTATAAATATTAATAGCCGCATTGTTATCTCTATCATCTATATGTCCACATTGTGGGCAATTAAAGACTCTTTGAGATAACTTCATTTTAGTTTTAACTTTATGATTACAAACAGAGCATGTAATGGTACTATTCGGTTCTGCTAAAATATATTCACTACCATAAAAACGACATTTATATTTTAACACCTGCGTAAACGTAAAGGCTCCAACTCTATGAATACCCCTATTAATACGCTTAATACCATCAGACTCTGTTAATAAATCTTTAAAACTAAATTCATCAACTACTACGTTTCTATAGGTCTTGGCTAAGAATGTAGATACCTTCTGAATATAATCCATTCTAATATTCACTATTTTGGCGTGAATATCATTAAGCTTGGTTCTCGCTTTTATATAGTTCTTTGATGGATTACGTTTATCATATTTCTTCTTAGAAACTATTTCCGAAAGCTTATCAGTTTTCTTCTCTAGTTTCTTAATCTTCCCTTTCGGAAATTTAGGATTTATGATATCTTTTCCATCAAAACAAACTACTGGATTATGTATCCCTAGGTCTATACCTATAGTATTTTTCTCATGGTTATGACTTGGATTATCTATTTCATATGTGAATGATACATAATATTTAAAATTCTCCATACTAATACTCATTGTTTTCATCTCATGATGATATAAGAAGCTTATATCTTCATATGTTTTTAATTCCATATGCCCATATTCTCTATTAATAATAAAAGAGAATTTATTTTTATCGAGAATCTTAACAGCAGCTTGCTTAATATATATTCTAAAAGAACCATTTCCATGAATCTTTCTTTTGAAATGTAGTTTACATCGCTGCTTATTTTTAATATCTTTAAAGAACTTATTAACGGCTAAGTTAACATCACTAACCGTTTCATTTTTTATAGACTTATTATATTCTCCAGTCCATTCAAATCCAGGTTCCTTTTCTTTCTTAGAATATATATGAGTAATAAAATCAAATTTATCAAAGAACTTCCTTAAATCTTTATCTACAATATTACCATTAAATTCTAGGATCTTATTAAAATACTCTAAAGTATTATTATATACAAATCGTCTATAACCAAAGCATTTGTTTAAATATGTTACTTGTTCTTTAGTTGGTCGTATTCTTGTTTTAAAAGTCTTAATCAATTTTTATTCACCTCCTTTCTTATATTATTTGTTAAAGGTATAATATAATTGTATTAGGAATGAATTAGTAAGACTTACGGTTAAGTTATTCTCTAAGTTTCCTTAAAGCACAGACTATATCTTCACCCATTATAATAATAATTATAATGGGGCCACCCATTTCGATTTAAGGGATTCTCACCCACTCACTTGAGCCCTACTCCTTTACGGATAGTCGTTGAACCTAAATCTATAAATAGATCATTGGCTGCAGATTGTCCAATCTTAAACATTGTTACTTTGTTGTAGTTTAAGCACTAAGGAGTTTCCCGCAATTAAAGTAGTTTCAATTACATATTACTATGCAACGTGACTCATACATGAATCATAACTTCTCTGGACTTATCTCCGGTCCAAACACCATATAGTTTTCGTCTAGCTGATTCTAATTTTAACATACCTTCTGAGTCAAGTTTATCATCAAGTCCGGATGAAACAAGATCTTTATCATTATCAAAGTATAAATTAGAGCGTATATCTGTTAATTTTAAAGAATCCATTATGGCTTCACCATTAAAATTACGTTCTATACATAATATAGACTTAGGGATATGATGTTTGATAAGAGTAGTTATAAATTTAATAGTCTGAACTACACCTATATATGGTGATTTAAATTCAGCAACAGGTTTTATAGTATATGGGTCAAATACCGTAACGGCAGTATTATCTTTACCATAACCATTAGAGGTATCAACTCCAACGAAGTATATCCTATCTTTCTTCAAGGGTTCATATATATCTAATTTAAATAGTTTATTTATAAATATTTCTTCCTTAATTGGCTTCTTCATTTCTTCAATAGTGGCCAAATCTTCTGCGGGGAAAGGAGATTCGGATGAACCCCTCATTCTTTGAAGGAAGACCTCTCTTTTAATCTTTACTGGATTATTCAGTAAGATCTGACAGATACTTTTAAACCATATTTCATCTTTACCAAGTTGTTGATATTGGTATTCAATATAGACGATTCCACTTTCAGAATTAATTGCAATATATTCATCTAAATCTTCTTTAGTCCAATCATAAAACTTTTCAGTCCAACGACAAGTTGTAGCGATAATCTTTAATGCGTCCTGACCTGCTGAAGTATCTAAATCTCCCGTTTATATTCATATGAATCGTTAATTCATATAGTCCATACGGACATCCCTAAGTTTCTTTAGGATACTAGACTATATCTTCATCTCTTAATAAAGTAATTACTCATCAATAAGAGAGTTTCTTATTTCGATTTAAGGGATTTTTTTACCCACTCACTTGAGCCCTACTATTTAGTCGTTGAACCTTTCTCTGCTTAATAGTTATATTCTTTATTAATGTGATTCCAAAGTTTCCTATGCTTTATTGCAATAATTAGTGCGTAAAAACTATTATTTTCTTTCTTTTCTTTATAACCATAAAAATTCATAATTTTCATCATAGATAACTTTTGTGTCAGCATATTACATATTTCTCTAATTGTTTCCTCACTATAAACATTATTATTGTTACTAATTCCTCTACAATAATTATTCCCATGATCAACCGCGTGTAAATTATTTTCCGAATATGTTGTCCATTCCAAATTTTCAAAATAATTATTTTCAGTATTACTGTCTTTATGATTTACAATAATCCTCCCGACAGTTTCATCAAAACCTTTACAAAATTCCCATGCAACTAATCGATGCACACCTATATATCTTCTGACATTATCATTATCTCTTAAATGTATCTTAACATATCCATTTTTATCTCTAAAATTAATTTTCCGTATTTTATCTTTCTTAATATCAAACACTTTCCCATAATTACTAATCATATACCTATCTTTTTGTATATTCGGATAAGTAACTGGCCTGAATTCTTCCTTTTCCATAGCTATTATAATATGCATAGTATCGATTTCCTCCTTCTTTTATTAATTAGTTTAATTGAATGTATAATCTTATTTAAATATTAAACAGAGACTTGGCTGCGGATTGTCCAATTCTAAACATTATTATCTTAATCTAGGTTAATTACTCCCAGCCACTATTATAGAAATATAATAGTTTGATAGTCTAGACTCTAAGAGGTTCCCCGCAATTAAAGAAAATCCTATGTGATATCACCATCACATAGCCCTAGTTAAAGGTGTACTTGTGAAAATACGTCCATATTGGGCATTATTCCTTTTGGCATTTTGAGAGGCTGTAAGATATGCTGGACCCGATGCTTCAACTATAGTTTTAATAAAAAGGGTAAATTCAACTTCATCACAGTACTGAATCGGCTGAGTTGATCCGCGACCGATACCCTCAGCTCCTTCTACTGAACGAGCCGATGGTTTGGCAATTATTTTATTATTATTAGTTGGGTTGGAGAGAGATTTGACATTGTCGTCACCTTCTACTTTTTTACCCTCATCATTATAAACAACTTTAAATTGTAAATATTTAGGTAATAAATCTCTCTGTTTTTTCATTCGCAACAAATTATCATTAGCATCCTCTTGACGCTTATTTAAAAACATCATTTCTGAATTTGTTGTCCCGAACAAAAAGCTCCAATCAATAATTGCCAAAGCAGACTGTGTTTTACCTATTTGACGTGGAATTACCTCATATAAATCAATTCCATTTAGGAAACACCAAGTAGCAGCTAAATTCGCCCTATTTAATTGATACGGAATTCCAGTTCCACCTTGATCTGGGATTAAACAAACTTCCCTTAAAAAATACCATGGATTAACAAGACACTCATTAATTATTCTGAATATTTGTTCGTCGGTTAAAAAAGGGGAGTATGGATCGACTCCCCTTAATGACATATCATAGAGTTTCAAAAAGAACATATTATTCTTAATACCAAGTTGTCGTAAATCCATTGCAGTCTGTAGAAATGATATATTTCTGGTGTCTACATCATAATCAAATTTTCTAGCCATAAAGAGCCACCTTCTTTTTTATGACTCATATCCTTTTGGATATTTAATAAATACACCATATTGCTTTTCTTTGATCTGCATTTGTATAATACGTTCTCTAGTTTTTTCAAGTTGAGTTTTAAGATTTATCAAAGTTTGTTTCGACTGCTTGACTTTAGTGATATCACCTTTATTAATAATATCAATAGATGAATTAACTAGATCTAATTTATCATAGATTCTATCTAAGACATAAATGCGGTCGTCGTTATTTTGAATTTTGTCAACTTCAATTAGAATCATGTCAATATCGATCTGACTAATCTTTTTGACATTACCCGCAACATCAAACCAATCAAGGAAGGACTCATTAACTATCTTAAGTTTAGTATCAATGATAAATTGTTCAGTTACCATATTTTTATAAGTATTAACATCCATACCAAAAAAAGCTTGTTTGATTGAATTAAAAACAACCCTAATGAAATGACTTGGATTTCTATATAATTCGGTTTGTATAGCATGTTTTAGTTTATTCTTTCTAAATTCAAGTTCAGTGATATTATCAACACTCCATAGTATAATAGTTTTAACATCACCGTCCATTTCTCCAGAACTTCTATTAATCAAACTATTCCCTTTAGTTGCAATTAATTTAGTGATGAAGTTATCAAGCTCAGTTCCATAACCCATTTTAACAACAAAATTATCTGCGATTCTCTCAGATTGTACGTTGGTATAATGGAAGTTCTTTGAACTACAAGCTTCGGCTATTACTAGATCAAATAATTTACGGATCTTATTGTTTTCACATAATTTCTTAACGGCATAATCAGTTTGCATTATTTGATAACGCAAAATAGAATTTACTCTTTGGGGAATAGAATTGGAATATACTACATGGCCGATTTCATGTAATAACACAGCAGTAATTTCTGCTGGATTTGCATTGAGATTCTTGTCGTATAATATAATGGAATCAATCTCAACAAACCATTCTTTGTTACCATTCCATATTTCAACAACAACATCAGCATGAGATTTTTGAGTTAGAATGGCATCAATCATTAAGTTGATAGTATTAATAGTTGGATATATATTCATACCAAAAAATTGATTCGTATCGTTCTCCACTATAGAGATATTAAATGTTAAATCAAATGATCTTTTGATTATAGTTGATATCTTTGATAAGTTATTAATAATATCTACCTTGTCCTTTATAGCCGAAAAACATTTTTCAATCAGTAAGAAATCCTGAGACTTATTTCCTATTGTCATTTTTAAATCATCCTCCTAAAAAGTAATAGTAAAACGAGAACTCTTCTTATAGAAGAGTTCTCGTTTTTTGCTTTTATACACACAAGTTTTAGGCTGTGGTACTGTAGAAGCCGTTGTTGGTCAAAGAGAATTCTCCTTGAATTGGAAGGACTTCCGTGGTCAAGTAACGGGCAGTTCCCATAATGTTTGGAGTTAATGGGGTCAGCGCGTTGCGGTAAATGTTTTCGATGTTTAAGCTGTATTTGTAATGCTTAAATGTAATGATTTCCTTACTTAATGGATAAGCGATTATCCTAAGGCCCTTAGACACAGCAACTTTCAATGAGCTAACAACATGGATTCGGTTTTTGTTCCCGGTCATGACACCGAAACTGTAATCCAACTGGATGCCGCCGATTTTCGTGTTTTCGTCAATTACCCATTTCACATCATCTTGAATAAGGCTGATGTTATTCGGATTGCCGTATACAACAAACATGAGGTCCGTGGTTTTCAGCTTAGTTTTCAGCCGATCAATAAGACGATTAAGATTAAATTTCAACTCTGTGGCAATCCACGAAGAGTTCGTAACGAACACGTTCGCCGGAGGAATACAACTGAATGAGGAAGTTTCAACAAATCCTTCAGTGTAGCCGAAAGGAAGATTCTTTTTACCTGTCCATTTAGCGAGGCTGTCATCCATGAATGACATAACGGTACTGTCTTCGAACTGAGTTAAGACTTCACTCATATCCGCAATGATCTCGGATGTGATATCCAAGTCAAGCAAAGCTTTGTTATCCTTAATTCGCTCAATAGTTAAACCAGTGTTGATTCTCTGTCCGTCAGGAATCTTCCACTCCATGGTTTCTCTTTCGCGATCGAGTTCGACAGTTTCCATGTTATTCTCGTTGGATAAATGGCCGCCAAATCTTACCTGAGTAATTTTACCAGCACTAGATGCAACGGATACCAAACCGGAATATTGATCAACTTGTCCCATGATATTGTCTTTGACAATTGCATCATTATCACCGGTGGCCGTAACACTGAAGACAAATGAATTATTTGCTCCAAAGTTTGGTTGGATATTTAACCCTGATATGACTTTACTTACTGTCCCAGTTCCTGCTTCATCAGGAACTGTAATCTTGACAGCTTCAATACAGAAGTCATAAGCCAGCGAATCACGGGTTTCCATAGTCCCGCCTGATAATGTCATAATGGCCAGATCCTGAATAGGTAGTGTTCCCTCAGTTGGGTAAAACGCCGTGCTGATCAACTTACCTTTTGTTTTCTCAAGGACAGTTTTGTAACTGTCGTCGTAGAAAATATCTGGAATGTAATACTTGGCACCTGCTTTGTCTTTTAGGAATTTCCGCTCGAAGGCGTTTTTGATGATTGGTTTGGTTGGAACTTCGGTCATCACAATGTCTTTGGAATGACACTCAATGAAGTTCTTTTTCAAAATAGGCAATGAAATGCCAACAATTGGTGACATATTACCGACAGACGATGCCTCTTTAATGATTTCCAAGGCGGAGTTTTCAAAAAGCTGTTCCAATTTTTGTGGCAGCATAGCGTAGTAAGGGTCCTCAAAACTTTCTTCTAAAACATCTCCAATGAGGCGTTGTTTATAATCTTCTTTAAGTGTGTCCACTTTAAGAATCTTTACGAGATCATCAATCGCGTCTACCGAATAAGCGCCCCGAAAACTTTCGAGGAGACTTTTCACTCCGTTTTTAAAATCGGAATGTTTATCGACTGTAAAAGAGCCGATTACTGCTGTATGGTTTTTAGCTTCCAAGTATTCGTACATAGTCTATAACACTTCCCTTCAGTTAAGTTTTTTTATTTAAATGTTTTAAGAATTAGCGATAAAAACATCTATTTTCTTAAGCATTTCAATATTTACTCTAAATGCCTCAGTAAAAAAGTTATATTGGTATAAATTATTAACATATTTATTATTAGAAAACTTAAACACTATAAAATTATATATATGTCTTTTGATTAATACTAAATTGGAAAGAACTTGGGTAAGTATTTTATTTATAAAGATATTTGTTTTATCAACATTGGATAGTTTACTGATAGTATTATTAGTTAGATTATACAAATTTATAAAGTCTGTCATAATTATGTTATTCTTTTCATTCTCAGATCCATCTTCAGTATCTTCTGGTGTTTCTTCGTCTGGGTTATCAGTAGCGTCACCAAGATCGTCTGGATTATCTGAGTTTTCATCACCACCTTCACCATCATCTTCCGTATAATCAGTAGTTTCGTCATCTGTAGTATCAGGGTCTTCATCAGTTTGAGGTTCTACGACTTCATCATCTTGTGTATAGTCTGTTGCATCATCTTCTTCGGTATTTGGATCTCCATCACTATTAGTGTCAGGGGGGTCATCTGGTTTATCATCAATACTATCTGTGTAATCATCAGTTTCTTTATCAGGTTTAATCTGAATTGTTTTAGGAGGTTTTTTATTTTTAGAAGATATTCCAGTTTTTGCCTCCATCAATATATCCAAAAAGTCCATTTTATTTATAACCCCCTCAGTTAATCTAGATAATACTTTATTCTTCCTATATCATGTTCCAGTTTATGTTTTATACGCATTAGTTGATATTTCTTTTCTTTATTTCGATCACCCCGAGCATCTTCAATCTTTTCATCACACATTTTTAATTCATTTTCTAATTCATGCAGAATCTCTTGTCTAGCATCACGATCTAATTTTTGATCAATCGCTATAGCTCCGAGTAATCCTATTACAGCTATAGCGGGGCTTACAGCAAATACAACACCTAAAGCAATACCATTTTTTAATATTTTAAATAATTTGGCTTTAAACGCACCTTCAACAATCCGAGTACGTCTTTCATTTTTATCCATATCCTTAACAGCATTAATAGTATTACTAACAAGGGTATCTATGTGACCTACAGTTCTTTTTGTGATATTAGGGGTACGCCCCAAATCCGATCCAATTTTTCGTGCACCATGAACTAATTTCTTAACACCCTCTTCATGTTTTAATGCGAGTTTACGGACAGTACTCTCTTCAAGTATAGCAGAATATTTATCAGAGGTTCTCATTAATTGATTAAAATTCTCTATAGTTACCTGAGATTCATTATCTCCAAATAATGTAATAAAACCCACACTGAATGCATGTTCTAATGTACCAAGTTCGTCATTATCATCAATAAATAATTCTGTATTAAATTCATCAGCGTCTTCTAAATCGTCGTCGAGATCTAAATCATCATCATCATAACCAATAATTTGACTACTAGTTGATAAACTTTCTTTTAGATATTTCTTCACCTGCGTAGTATCAAGATTCTTTATTTTATAATCAAGTAATACTTTCTTAGCTTCAATTAACGATTGTTGATAATCATTTAATAATTTCTTTTTATTATCGTCCGATGGCCCTTTCTCAGTTTCAATTGATTGAATTTGTTTATTAATTACGGCTATATATGAATCTATATATTTTATGTTAATTTTATCGGAGATTAATTTATGGACTATAGCCATAGGTAGGCTAACAATCAATAATACTGATCCTGTCGCCAAAGTAACAGTAAGACCAATAACTAGTAATGTATTCCTAATAAGTATACCTACTAAGTGCGATGCGGTGACTTTACTTTTATTTGATTTAATATCCCTCAATAACTCTTGGTATTTATCCATAACTTGCGGTTCTGAATTTACATTCTGAATGATCTGATCCATATCTTTATTAAATGAAGATTCTAATATAGGTTGAGGTAAGAAATTTAAATGTAAATTATATAAAGCTTCTTTCATTATATATGATGGATCTGTTTTGTTATTAATCAATGAATCAAGTAATCTTCCACATTCAGTTAATGTTGATATGAATTCAGGATTTAATGTATTTATACTCTCTACAGTTTTATATAGATCAAATACTTTAGTTAATCCCTCTTTTTGAACTATCAATTCATTTAGAGTTAAATCATTTGTCTTTAATACAGTTAATAAGAAATCAGCTCCTGATCTGGGTTCTGAATAAATATATTGAGAATTCTCTAATATACTTTTTAAGTCCTGATGTCTAATGAAATCTAAGTATTTAATAGAATCTACAACACTATAATTTTCTTTTAATGAATCAAATCTTTGTTTAATTTGAGATGGTTTTTTAGCATCCAATATACGCTGGATATTAACATTCATCATCAACACCCCATTATAGTTTTTTATTATATATTTGTTGTATGCTAAAAAATAAAGACTTCTTTATAATCGGCCAGTATAAACATTATCATAATGAAACTGGTAATACTGAAAGGAGTAGATGTAATATGTATAAACAACAAGTAGTAGCTTATTGCGTAATGGAGTCCACAATGGACCCTGTTAAACCAATAAATTTACAAGTCTTTGATCGGAATAATTCTTTCTTTTTAAGATTCCAAACATGTCTTCAAGAGTTTAATATACTAAATAGAAACAGACGTAAATATATTTTAGAACCAATGATGGAGTCATTACAAGCACCACATATTAGTGAACTTATGCTTAAGCGATCATGGGCCGGTGAGGCTGGTCATCCTGATACAGATGAAGTTAAACGAATTCTTACTATAAATCCAAAATTAACAAGTCATATAATAAATTCATTTAGTCTCAATGGTATTAAACTCATGGGTGAAATTGAAACACTCGATGATGGAATGTACGGAACTCAGATGACCAAAAATATTCTTCAAGGTTTAGAACCGGCCTTTAGTCTAAGGGCATTAGCTCAATTAGCAAAACAAGGTGATGGTTCTCAAATAATGAGATCTAGAGCACATATTGTCACATACGATAGAGTTATTTTACCTAGTCATAATGGAGCATATCGTGATATGACAAAACCCATAGAAAAAATTATTAAGAATCTAGGAACTGTTGGCAATACTATTACTGAGAATCTAACAGTTGCCGTAAAAGAATCTCAACTAATAGATTTCATTAAGATGGAATCCACAAATGTTAAATTAATATCTAATGTATGTGAAGTATCAATGGAATCAATGCAATTATCTAAAGATTTTAAACATGTTATTTTAAAAGAAAATGGTAATACATTCTTTGTAAATATTGATGATAAAATCAAACGTGACATTAATATGTTCATGAGTCACTTATAAAATGAAATAATAGAGGTGGTGTAACTCCATCTGTATTATTTCATAATCGTTATTATAAACAATACTATAAAAAAATATTATGAATGGAGTTGTGTGGTATGAAACATATATTAACCTTTACTGTACCTAATGCGGATACAGTTACCGAGATACTGGGAGAATTATTTAGATCTGAGGACGGTCCTTTTACTAGGACATATACTGATGATGAGTTCATTAATATCCAGAATATAATTGCATCTAATGATATTGAGATCATTTCCAATGTAATTGATGATGTTGTTGATACTGATACTACAATTATTAGGGCCCGTAATACTGGTGTAGCGCATCGCAATGCCATAACAGTAGTCGACAAAATTCCAAAGATTACGATAACTGCCGCCGATCAGGCAGAGGTTGCAGGACTATTAACTGCTGTAGCGCATGGGATTGCTGTTGCTCCGGCCAATAGATATGGTACGGCAGGATCGAGTGCCATAGTAACAGTTACTCCAACAGTTGACAAATCGATAGATATAACCATTCCACGGTCTAGTAATGCAGAGTTTTACGACATATTTCTCTCAACTGATGTAGCTGGGCCATTGTGGGTTGCTCGAATTACTGAAGCTGAGCGTTTGGCCGGATGTGCTATTACAGCAGTAGGTGTGGTTGAAGCTGGTGGGGCTGCTGGTGTTGTAAATGTGGGAGCGGTAGGAACTGGTATTGCGAGCACCAACCTAATCCTAGTTCCTAACAATGGATATAGCCATACTGGCATTACACCAGTATCGACTGTAGATAAACACAAGGCTTTTATTTACGTTAAATTGTCCGTAACCGATCTCAGGAGCGCTCCGGCTTTGAACATCGTACCATTTTTTCTAAATCAAGTTTCGGGTGAATATCATCAAGGCACATTAATAACTCTCAGATTGTCTGGTGATGGTGGTCAGAGTAATGCACAAGTTTTTGAAGTGGATGTTGATGAGGCTGTAGAAATGAAGGTCCTTGTTGATTCGATTTTCGGACAAGGTGCGTCGGCCACTATTCATGTCGAACTGGTCTAATATAAAGAATGATATAAGTGATTTAAATCACTTATATCATTCTTTATGTATTACATTATTATAATAACTAAACGATAAGGAGTGATAAATTTATGATGAATTTGAGTGAACTGATGACTTCTATAAAAATGGATCTGGGCATTTATGGATTAGCATTACCTTTTAAAAATGCAGATCAAGCTTTATATGATGTTATAAAACTAAAAACTTTAAAAACATTTAGTCCATTCAGCCCACAGATTTTTGAAATGGTTTTTGATCTAAAGACTTTAGTATGTTTAGAATCATTATATACTAAATCTAAATATGAATTACCGGATATATTTGGGGATCGGCGTATATTATATATCCAAAATGTAAGTCCTCGAAGTAAATTACTTGGAAATGGTTATTTATCTCCCTCTTATGATGATAATGTCGATTCGTATGAGGGGTTAATGATGACCCAAGCTAATGCTAATTTGGTATCAATGGCAGCACCAGCAATTACTTTCAAATTTGAATCTCCAAATATAATGTATTTATATAATTTTGCTACAAGTTATGGAGAAGTTACAATATCTTTTGCCGTCGAACACGCGCCCAATTTATCATCTATTTCAGCAACTACATGGCAAACTTTTTATGAATTAGCAACTTTTGATATACAGGCATTCTTATATAATACATTAAAACATTATAGTGAAATTCAAACTGCATACGGTACTATTAATTTAAAAATCGATGACTGGTCTTCTGCCGCTAGTGAAAGAAAAGATATGTTGGAGAAAATGAAGGATCTATTCCATTTAGATAATCTAGCTTTCTATGTTATCTAATCTATAACGATCAACATTATAATAAAAAATAATTAGGTGGTGTGTTAATATTGGATTGTTTACAACGATTAATGGCTGCGCAAATATTATTTCAACATAATCTAAAAATTTTACACTGGAACGTCATTGGTCTTGATTTCGATCCAGTACATGAATTACTTGGTGGGTATTATGAATATTTCAATGATCTTATTGATGATACTGCAGAATTTTGTAAATCATTGAGTGTTAATGTGATTAGTCTTCATGAAGCTATGGAAATTCTTGAGAATGATGATATTGCATTTATGAGTATTAACGGTAGTGATTCATTTGTTTCTAAAGATTGTTTTGAAAAAGTTGGCAACATGTTTGATATTATGATAAAATTATATGATATGGCTTTCACATATGATACTATTCCAGCATCTATCGTAAACAAAATGCAGGAATCTCAACAGTGGTTTAGAAAAGAGAGTCATTTCAAAAACAGACAACGTTTACGTTAAAAAATAAATATATCGGAGTTACTTTAAAGTAACTCCGATATATTTTATTAAAAAAAATTAATCATTCTCCTATTATGATACAATGGTGCGATCTCTAATATTAATGAGATTTCTTGAAAATATTTCGACATCATACATCTAGCAAAGTAATTGGCGTCATCCTCTTTATCTAATTTTGTCTTAAAGGTCTTTCCCCTAACATGCTGATAACCATGTCTTAATTCATGAAATAGAGCAAAAACCATATATAATTTATTATAAGTAATTGAATGTTTACTATTACTGAAGTTAAATTTATAAATATATATTTTGTTATATTTATAATATATTCGCGCTATTGAATATCCGGTTAGTACATTAATAATGGATAAACCAATGTTTTCTGATATCTTATATTCTAACATGTTTAAATGAAATAAATATTTAAATCTGGATTTTAATATAATAACTCCAAAACCTAAATTATGATAACTCATTGGTAATAGTTGTATTAATTTAGAAACGTCCAATTCATTCATAATACTCAATCAACCCTTTCATTATTATATTTTAATTCCAGTATCTTAACACACTTAGTTTTAAAATGTTTCAAACGTTTTTTGTACATATCGTATACTCTGCCGAACCCCCTATCTACTAATTCAATATAGAATGTGTACTCACTTGACGAATATTCCCTTAATCTACCTGATATTTGATTAGCTGTTATAGCTGATGAATAAGGTTCAGTCATTATAAGTATACGCAAACCTGGGATATCAGAACCGGTTCCAGTAGACTTAGGAGTTGAACTTATGATATCTGATGTTAAAGCTATCAACTTATCGTTATCAGATACTTCAGAATTATATATAGCAATACTTTTATTTGTATAATTAGATCGAATATAATCAGCAATGATTTTAGATGACTCTATTTTAGATGATAATACTAATGTTTTTCCTTCCTTATCATTAAAATAATTTAATAAATATAATATTACATCGTGTATCATACCATTCCGCATTTGATAGTCAATATATTTATTTCTATCGAAACCATGTAATCCTTTAATGGATGCTTGTATATCTAAGGTGGGTTTTGAATTAAAGATAACTGATATATATACTATATGTTTCCTTTTATCATCTTTAGTCTCTATGCCATATTTAGCTATATTCTTAAAACACAGATTGAAAAGTTTGTTATCTTTATGCTCTGAACGTTCGAAGTTAGCTGTTAAATAGAATGTCTTCTTAGTATTAGTATAGAAGTCTATTTTTAAAGTATTATAGAATTCAATATGAGCTTCATCGATAACCTTTACTCCTATAGCTATTTTTTTAAATAGATTGGATATTTTATCCCAACCATTTTTCTCACCATAAACTTGTAAAGTTCTATGATTTACCATATATACTTTATATTTTAATGTTTTACTTTTCAGTATCAATTCTATAACAGAACTACCTTCGATATTACATATATATGAATCATCAAGGTCAGTCATTGATAATAAGGAGTCATGCCATTGTTTCTTAATAGCATTATTATGTGTAATAATAAGAGATTTAACTTTCATAAATGTTAAAGCCGCTATTACACAATAAGTTTTACCAAAACTGGTCTGAAGATTAAGGGATAACTGTGAATATTTCTTTGTATAATTAAATGGGATTTCTCCTAATAGATATGAAATAGATTTCCTTTGAATATCATCACGTGGCTCGGTTTTTAAACGAAATGAAGCTGGTTCGTATGGATCAGGCTTATAATCAATTTCAATATTAGCATTAAAACTTTTCTCAAGATAACTTAAGTCTAATCCTCTAGGAATTAATAATTGTTTTAATTCAGGATCATACTGAAATCCTTTAGTATCATACCTGAAGTATGAATCATTCCATATAGATAACATTTTCTCTAAGTATAAATTGTCTCCTAAATTATAATTTGATATAATAATAGATGTATGATTAACTGTTATTTTATTCATAAACTACCACAACTTTCTAAAGAAATTACAGAAATTAAATATAAGATCATTCACAAAATTAATTATAGTAGATATACATTCCCGTACTGATAGATCACCTTCAGAAACTTTTCGCATTTCTTTAGGTTCAATTACATCTAAATTATCAATTAAGCTATCCATTGTTTCAGTTTCAATAGATTTTATCGAGTTGTCCAAACGGATATTTATTTCTGTTCGCAACATATTAAGTCTATTTTTACTGCACATGGGAACACGATTCCCTAATTCATCATATTCTTGCCCACTGTGAGATATAATTTCCTTTTCAAATAAAGTAATTAATTTATGATTACTCATATTCTGTATAGTTTTATTAGGCTTCATTTATCCAACCCTTTCTTAATAAAAAAATGACATGTTATGAATAGAAATAAAACTTTCTATTCATAACATGTTTTATTAAATATTTGTTAAACGGTTAATTATATATTAAAATTCTCCTTTGGATACTGAATCTATAGCTAATTTAGCTGTTGGATCAAAACAGCCACTTGAATTACGCCATTCGTTGTGAGATAAAATAACATCGGCTTTGTTATAAATCCTATGTATTTCTTTCTTAGCCTTCTTTAATTTATTAGCATGATCAGTATGTGCCATTTTTCTAAGATGATTAATATGTTCTTGACTATACCCAGATTTTGTCAATTCATTAATTAAATAATTAATAAAGATATCACTATTAGTAGATTTTTCACATTTCATTTGATGTTGTAAATTCTTTGTAAGATTAGTAATATATGTAACTTTTTCATTTCGTTTAGTTCTTAAAGTTCTAAGTAATACAACGTCGGGTTCATTACTTTTTACATCATATAATATTATACTCTTTGTTAATTTTGCTATTTCAATATGTAATAAATTTTTCTCATCAGTTAATTGCTTTATTAGAATCTCATTCCTTGATATGTATCCCCCACACCCCGAACACCGATTTATGTCCAATATTATCCACCCCCATTTTATACCATTATTCTCTTGTTTAAATCGAAGTATAATAAAAAAATAACTAGAGATAAAATCTCTAGTTATTTTTTTATAGTTTATGGTCTGGATTTAAAGAAAGAATCTATATAAGAAGCTTCTCTCTTTTTAAATGTTAATGGATTAATAAGTTGTCGTCCTAATGCCTGGAAGGATAAACCTATTAAGACAGAAGGATGTTTTTCTAATGCGGATTCAACAGTCATTATTTGATACTCAGCTTTTTCACCATACTTACTGAAATCCGGTCTATATAAGATATCCTTACTGTGTCTTAATAGAGGGTGTATCAACAATTCACCATGAACCGCATCTGAATCAATTTTAGATTCGATTAATAGATCTAACATCTTTTGACATAACTCATCAACAGATCTACATCCAACATGATCACTTCTATTAAGTAAATACATGATGTTATAAAGAGGACGTGTCAATTCGTTATTCTCAATTTCTAATACGAATATCTTAGAATCATCATCAATTTTAGCAAAGTCAATTTCATAAGCGTCTTTATGAGATTTACTCTTATTCATTAACTCAACTATATCTGGAGATATATATAAGTCTTTCTGATTCAATTCCATACATTCTATAATCTCACCAGATTTTTTATGTTTAACATGGAATATAGTTACAAATGTATTGAAATCAGTATCATCATATTCATTAATACTAATAATATTTTTATTAATAATAACTAAAGAATAATCATTTAAGTTAATGTCGTCATTAGTTATATTAAGAAGAATTTCATTTGCATTAATAGTGAAAAACTTATAGAAATCAGCATTGAATTCTATCTTTTCCGAAACTGTTGTTAGTAGGTGTTTAGTTGATAATACTCTCTGAGATACAGGTTCTGTTATTCTTGATCCAGCATATCCACCAATAGAGATACCTTTATTGGTATGATATAGTTGCCCATAACAATGCCAACATATTCCATCTTTAGCTGAACAAGTTGCTGGAGATTTAACATAGATAGTTTTACCAACAATATTTTCCTCATGACCTTCAATGACGTTATAATCTCTAGTATTCTCAAGACGATAATATCTTCCCTGTAATCGTCTTAAATGCTCTTTAGTTTTGATTTCGTATTGAATTGAATGAATGCTATTACATGTTTTAACAGTAGGACTTAATTTTATTCCTGATGTTAAAAGCATTACTAATCGTGCAAACGTATTTTCATATAGATCGTAAATCCATACAGTTCTCTAATGAACTTCCCTATAACTATATAGGATACAAGACTATATCACCATCCAATGATGGATGATTCTTATTTCAGTTTAACTATAAACTTACGAGCTTTTACTCTAGTCGTTGAACCTTTCTCTTAGTAAGAGTATTGGCTGCGGATCGTCCAATCTTCAATTAAGAAGTTCTAAGGAGTTCCCCGTCAATTAAAGAAATTTTCTCATTATATATTACTATATAATGCCACCTGTAATTGATGGCCAGATCTACCCATACGTAAGTTGACATTATTCGTTACATAATGTAGTCCACAAAGAACTCCCTATATTTCTATAGGATACCAGACTATCTCTTCTCATTTAATTAAATGAGTCTCTCCATTTCGATTTAAGAGTTTTCACACCCACTCACTTTGAGCTCTAAATTAGTCGTTGAACCTTTCTCTTATTATAAAGAGACTTGGCTGCGGATTATCCAATCTTAAACATTATTACATTAGTAGTTTAAGCAGTAAGGAACTTCCCGTCAATTAAAAGAGAAATGGCTAAAAATTAACCAGTTTATTCATAATTAATGATTTTCTTCCACCACGATACTTTCACATAGGTCGTTAATCCATGCAGTTCTCTTATGAACTTCCCTAATATTTATTAGGATACAAGACTATATCACAATCTTCTATATAGAAGATTCCATTAATTTCGATATAACTTTATATCTACGAGTCACGCTCTAGTCGTTGAACCTTATTCTTATATAAGAATCTTGGCTGCGGATTGTCCAATCTTCAATTAGAAGTTCTAAGGAGTTTCCCGTCAATTAAAATAGTTTTACAACATAAGTCCACCTATGCCGCCCCAAGTTGTTTTAGGGAGTCAATATAGTAATTAGTGATGTTGGATAATCCCCCTACTATGAAGTTACTATTGATCGGATGGGGGATTGTATTTCCAGAAAGATCCGGCTTCAGCCCCCCACTAATTGCGAACTCTGCTAACTGTTTATGTTTAATCCCAGCACCAGATTTTAGTATTGGCTGTAGCATATTTCCAACAGGATCATTTTCTAAAATGGCAACTTGCTCATGCATTAGATCATCTAGTAATGATTCTATTTCCGTAGGTTGAAGTCCGTCTGGAATAACCGTTCGTATGATTTCGTTAAATCTAGGTATACGTTCGCTTACGTCAATAAACGTCTCAATATTAATTGATAACCCCAATATCATATTAAAGTCAGTTGATATTCTAGATAGATTGTGGATCATATCTGCAATTACTTTATTCATTTTAGTATTACTGATAATCTTTCTAAATGGTAAAACTATCTTTCTATCAACATATGATTTGATATAATCTGCCGATATCTTACTACAATCAACTATATAAGATTCATTCAATCTATCAATATAACCCAACTTCATCATCGGTGACCAAAACATATAATTTGTTAAGAAATGTCTTAATTGGAGAGTATGAATTTGTTCTCCTTCTTTATCTGAAAATTTAAAATACACTGGGCATGTTCTCAACTCCTTAACTTCAAACCCTCGTTTTAAATAATCATAGAACAACTCTAGATTAGCTTTGTAGTCCTTCTTAGTAGCCATTAAGTTTGAGATAATAAAGATCTTATTGGATAGCTCACTGATTATTTTTCCTACATCCGAATCCAAAAATATGACCTCCTTCTTTTATAATACTGTTTTTTCTATTATTATAATATATATTTATAGGTTTATTTATATTGGAACATACAAAAAAAAAGAATACCGTTGATGGCATTCTTTTTTATAATTATAATTTTAAAAATAATCGTTCTTTAACATACTCAATAACTGAAATATCAGGATTCTTAATAAGTAAGATATTATCTAATCTATCTTCTACTGCAATACGTTGACATTTAATACATGGAGATTTAATACCCATTATAGAGGTGCTGTCACCCTCAACTGCCACTAACTGTACATAGTCAGTTGGATTTTCGATAATACTTATAGTATGTGGATTTAATTTAACTGCAAGTAATTGAGTCTCCTTTGTTGGATTTTTAATATACAACATGGATTTAGGTGTTGATTCGAGAGCAATTTCAATGATTGTAGGTAAAGGATTTTTGATAAAATTTAAGAATCTATGATCGGTTTTAATAACATGTAATTGAGCACTATAACATGGAGTATCGATTAATTTAATACGTGTAGGCTCGCAGACTACTGCCATCATTTGTATTAAGTCAGTTGGATTTTCAATATATCTGATAGCTAAAGGTTCACTTATAATAGCGTACATTTGTACTCTTTCAGATGCCCCTTTAATAAATTGAATAATATTACCATTTAATTGAACAGCCATTACGTGTTCGTCCTCTGTTGGATTTTGAATGTCAATAAAGTTTAATACATCCGCTTTTATTAATTCCTCGTTAGTCATAATAAACTCCTCCCAAATATTTTTTATATCTACAATAATAATATATAATTAAAATCTATATAAGATATACGTTATATTAACTTTAAACATATTATTAAAATACTCTAAACAAACTTTATTTAAAAGAGGGTAGGTGGATTAATTTGTCAGACAATGGTTTGATTAGTATACATGAATTAAATCATACTATAGGAGATAAACTTACGACTTTAACACATACTAAATCTGGTGTAGATTCAAATGGTATTTATACTATAGTGGCTCATAAACGTCCAGATAATACAATAGCTAGAGTTACTACACTTACTGGTGGAGTTTCACCTAGTTATGATACATTAAAAATTGAATCATATAAATTAGATGGTATAACTATTGAAACTACTGAAAATATATCACTAACATATGATGCCAATAATCAACCTATAATATCTAATGATTTAATGAAATTGCATGGGTTAGTTGAAGCCTCCTTTAATGCGTATAAGGCTGATAATGCGATACAATTACTAGACAATGCGATAAGTCCAGATATCTTTACAGGAACTGATTATCAAAAAGTACAACAAGCATTAGACAACGCTATAGTAACCAATATAATGAGATTACCCAACACGACATACACCATTAATGAGTTGGTTACAATAGGTAGCGTTATTTCTGTTGCAATTTATAAGTGTACAGTTGCTGGTACTACTTCTTCGACCCTCAGTACATCTATCGTGTGGCCTAACAATGTTGGAGATACGATTGTAGACGGTGCTGTAACTTGGATGGTTGTTAATACCCCTAGAAGGGCTGTTAAGTTTGCTAGAATGTACGACATAACAGGACAAGGAGCATTATTGATTAATAAATTACCGGACGCTCAAGACAGAAATGTTTTATATATAATAGGCGTTGGTGGGGGCATTATAAAAAATGATGCTGGATTCATTTTTACGTCCATAGTGGAAAATGTTGGCGATATAAATGAAAGTTCTATGCGATACCATAGCATAACAGGGGCTGGGACTATGGTGTGGGATGGAGAAAAGATAATTCGTACAAAGTCCCATGATTTTAATTGCAGAAACGTCGATTCTATTATCTATTCCCCTAATAGATATATACAATCTATGCAATTTTTTCATGGTAATATAACAGGTGGTGCTGGTTGGGCCGCAGGGTTTAAGGAAAGTTACGACAGTACCTTTGATGATATTTTGATCGAATTAAGGGAGAATGGTATAGGTAACACGGAAGGACTCGCTGGGTTCCAAAATCGCAATTTAAGGATAACCAATAACGTTATTGAATCATTAACAGGGATCGCGATACAAGTTGGTAGTTGTTTAGGTGGGGCAATTGAAGATAATTACCTTGAACATAATAAGGTAGCAGATATCGACCTACACACCATTAATAAATGGTATCACTATGGATTGGGAACTAAGGGTAATAGGATATCTATGCACACGGATAGACTAGTTAGGCAACCTGGTTTATGGACTCGAAATACTGTATATGCTCTAAATGCGTACGTAGTTTCAGACGTTACGCCATATCACATTCATAAATGTATCGTGGCTGGGACAAGCGGAGGTTCCGGGGGTACTTATCCATTATTCTCAACAACTCCCGGTGGTACAGTAGTTGATGGTACTGTTACGTGGCAAGAAGTAGATGCACCTTTGGGAGCAGCAGGAATAGTGGTTGGTAGTACGTTTTATGCTACTACTGCCGTACAGTTTGACAATGAAAAATCCTCGTGTGTCTTTCAGAATAATAGTTGTGATGGTGACTTATATTTAAAACTTGGAACAGGATTGTTAGTTAGCAATGGCGATTACTCACTATTAACAAAACTATTAACTAATAATAATATTATAGTAGCGACAGGTGTTAATCGTGTGGCTAACCAACCCCAAAACACACCCATTCCCGATAATAGATCAAGTGGAATAATACGGGGGTATAGATACCCGACCACAGTAACCCTATTGGCATCTGAAACAAAAGTCGTTACCATACCTATAATAAATGGTATCTTTTATGCCCCAATAAAACCCGAGGACAGTATATCTCTATACTGTTCACCCTGCGACAATGTTCAGATTTTATCAATGGAACCTAGTCATATATCGGCGAACATTGGTCAGGTTAAGGTTAATCTAAGAAACCTCACAGCCGCCGAGTTAACATTTACGCTTACAATTGCTGTGCTGAAAATATTTAGTTAGGGAGAGTGAAAAAAATGGCTATAATTAATAACGTTGAATTACCTAGTGGAATTATTGTTGAAAATGCCTATCGAAGAATTAGCGCTGTAAGCGGGAATAAAGAATTATTGGCGCTCTCGCTAGACTCATATATTTCTCAGCAGGCGTATGCCGAGGGTAAAAGTCTGGTTAATCAACAAGCATTTGCCTTTGCTCCTTCTGTTGATGAAACAGCACTTAATTTTATCAAGCAAGGATATGAATATCTTAAAACTTTGCCCGAATTAGCAACCGCAGTTGATGTATAGTTGACGCATTATACGACATAGATGATATTAAGTAAAATTCTAATTTTAAAATAATTAATACTCGATAGATTAATCTATCGAGTATTAATTATTCGTTTTATTTGTGTGATCCACGGACTGGAATGGACGAATTTAGTTCACCGTGAACTTTAGCGGCAACGCTCTTAACAATATTGGATTTTGTTCGCTGGGCGTTACTAACGGCTTGGCGAGCCATACGCTCTGCCTGGGCCCCATATTTCTTGTCAAGGAAATTTTCCAAGGCCCGTTCAATTCTCCATATAGTTATCAATTTTTTGAATTTAACATCTTTACGGGCTTTGGCGATTTCAAATATCGCCATCTTTTTCGCACGACTCATTTTAGCCTTTTTGTCTAAACGGACAATGGTTTTTTCGAGAAGGACTTGATCCCGTAATGCCGCTTGAACTTCTGTATGGTTTTCACAAAATGCATGTAATTCATCAGTAGTCATAACGTCTAACATAGCAGCCTCCATAATGAGGGCTTGAGATTCTGTACTAATTTCTTCAGTGCCAGATTCCAGTCCAGCGTCTTTACCAAAAATCATTATTCTTCAACTCCTATAAACATTTTTTATTTAATTGTTCATTAATATATTTTTACCACCATATGAAAACTAATTTCTATAGTAGATAACAAATTAATGTCTTATTAACATTTTAATAAATATGAATTTATATATTATTAATTTAGTATTATAAAGAAATGAGGATGATTTATATGTCAGAAAGAAGTACAGTAGTTATATTATTAAATAGTTCCGCTTATTTAAAAGGTGTAAAATGGATGAAAGATAACTCTATTTCAGATGAAAATAATCTATTGAAAAGTAATGGTAATGTATATTATTTAAAAACCGGACATATTATTTTATTCTTTGAAGATAGTAAATGGTATTCTCATATTCAAGACGTCGGTAATATGATGCAGTTATTAGCAACTCTTGATGATGAAGAATATCGTTTCGTTGAAGTTGATGGTTATGGTGGGGTTAATGAGATGGGTGATAATGATGGTCATGAGTTATATGCATACACCCACTTAGTCATGCCTGATTTAAAATCCGAAGCAATAAAACTTGATCCAACTAAATATTATATCTTTATTAATATAAATGATGGTGAATGATATGATTGTTTTATTATTAACAGGTGAAGCTTACGAAAAGATATTACTAGAATTATCAAACGATGCTGTTAGTGATGAGTTTAATTTGCTTAAAAGTTATGATAATCTTTATTTATTACCCAGTGGAAATGTATTGTTATATATTGAATCTGATGATAATTATGATGATCAGGATATAGTTTTGGATGAGTATTTGGAAGAACATCTTGCTCTATGTGATTATCGTCTTATACGAATGAACTATGGTAATGTTGAATGGGACTGGGGTAGTTTATCAGCAGAAGAATTATATACTCTACATATCTGTACAATGCTTGATGAACCAGATTTACCTAAATTAAAACATATTGAACCTAATAGATATTATATCTTTATTAAAGTAGGTAATGTTAAATGAGTAAACAAGGTAAATTTCTAACTGATTGGAAAAATCATTATGTATCTATATTCTCTACCATGTACCCTGATTTAAACGAGAAGGAACTTAGTAAATTCATTAAAAGCATTGCTTCGGAAAGAGCAGTTAGTCCAAAAGGAAAAATTCATAATAACTATAACCATAAGGAGATAGACGTTGATTTACTTACTTTAATTGATTGGTATGACAGAACTAAACCTATAGCTGCTGGATTTGGAGTATTCTTTAAGAATCAGGATCAAGAACTCAATCCCTCAGCAGTAATGTTGGATAATTTCCTAACTTTAAGAAAATCATATAAGGACAAACTTAAAGAATTTGACAGGAAATCATATGAGTATGCCACATTTGATAGGCTTCAGGGAACTGAGAAAATCAACGCAAATTCCTTCTATGGCTGTTCCGGGAACCGAAAATCAAACTTCTTCAACCTCTATACGGCCAGTAGTACAACATCTACTGGCCAATCTATAATATCTACAACAGAGTTAGCCTATGAAGCGTTCTTAACTAATAATGTAACATTTATAGACTTAGATGATTGCATGAATTTCATGGAGAATATTATTCATGAGAAGAAAGTTTTAGATGATAGATTCCTACCTAATATATCAGTAGAGTTATTAATAAAGAGATTAAAATCAAATTTCCAGGATTATAAAGATTCATATGAGGATATACTATTCTGTTATATATTAAACCTAAATCAGAGAGATATTAATAGAATATATTTTAAGAATAACTTATATGAATTTTCTAGTCTAAGAAAGATAAATAATATGTTAACTTCAGTTATGTTAAAAGTGGATGAGTTTAAAAATCCAAGTAAAGTACCAGATATTATTAAATCTGATTTAAAAGAACTCTGGGATTATTATGGGCAATTTGTTTTTTACAACCATTTTGCTTTTGATAGAATTCAAAGATTGAAGAACGATGTTCGTAAGAGTGTACTAGTTATAGACACCGACTCAAATTTCATTCATTTAAATCCATGGTTTATTGCAATACAGAGTAATATTGTTATGAATAATACTAAATTATTTAATAAAGATCCCGATCAAATGAAATTTATTATTATCAATATAATGTGTTATTTTATGACAGAAATGATAACTTTAGTTTTAGCTAGGTATTGTAAATATTCACATGTGCCTAAAAAATACCGACCTAAAATTAATATGAAAAATGAGTTTTTCCAAATACGAGTTATCCTAGCACCTAAAAAAAAGCGCTACGTAACTAATATACGACTCCGTGAAGGAGTTGAGATATTTCCACCACGTACTGCTATTTCAGGACATGACTTTATGAAGTCTACTACAAGGGAAGCCACTAAAGTATTTTTTACTAATTTGGTTAAAACTAAAATGATAGATAGTCCAGATATCAATATATCTGAAATATTAAGAGAGTTGGAAAGATTCGAGGATATTGTAAGAACATCTCTTATTAATGGTGAGAAAGACTTTCTATTGCCAAAGTCCGTTAAATCGTTTTCTGCATATAAATTCCCATTCAGGGAAACGGGTTTTAGGGCGGTTATAGCATTTAATTACATTTACCCGGATATGGAGATTCAGTTACCTGAGAAATTAGACATTGTTAAAGTAAAACTTGGCACACTGTCTGAATTAGAAAAACTAAAAGGGGTGAATGAAGATTATTATAATATTTTCTTAGAAAGGGTATTTAATAATCCGGAAAAAGCTATTTCAGAAAAAGGTGTACAGGCATTTGCTATCCCACGTTCATTTCCAAATATTCCAGATTGGTTGAGGGTGTTTATTGATGTCGATACTATTGTGAATGATAATCTGTCAAGATTTACCAGTATTCTTGAGTCTCTTCAATTAGAAACTATTAAGACATCCAGATATGAGTATTTTTCTAATATTTTAAAGATTTAGGGGTGTATATAAATGAGGCGTTTGGATATTAAACCTGGAGAAAAATTTGGATTATGGACAATAGTTGATTCTCCAATGTTAATAAACTATTTAAAGAGAACTTCATTTTTATGTGAATGTAGTTGTTCTGATAAAACTCGAAGATATGTTAGCTCTAATAGTTTAGTTCGAGGAATATCTACCAATTGTGGATGTGTGCGAAAAGTTAGTATTTTAAAAAGTAACACTAAGCATGGTTTTAGCTACAATAGATTATATGGTATATTATATGGTATGAAGAGTCGTTGTTTAAAGACTTCAACCATATCATATAAAAATTATGGTGGTAGAGGAATTAAAATTTGTGATGAATGGTTAGATGAAAAGACTGGATTAAAAACGTTTATTGAATGGGCTATGAGAAGCGGTTATCAATCTAATTTATCAATCGATCGAATCAATAATGATGGTAACTACGAGCCATCTAATTGTCGTTGGTCAACTTCGTCCGAGCAAAATAATAATACTAGAAGTAATGTGCACATAACGATTAATGGAGTAACGAAAACTATGGGTATGTGGGCGAAGCAATATGGTATAAATAAGGGAACTTTTAGTGGGCGCTTACGTAAAGGATTCCCAAGTACTATGCTTTTGAAACCACCCGGATATTTCAAAGATAGGTATCTTATTAAAATTAATCTCCCATCGGATGTTATAATCCATGAACATGATTAAAGCTTATCGTGTAACTAATATAATAAATCTAGAATTGAAAAAACTTTAGTAATATTCTTAAAATTTAGAGGAGGAAAAGAACAATGGATTTTTCGATTATTGTGCCTGGGGATTGTGATGCAAAATGTGGTTTTTGTTTCTGGAAACAAACTGAGGCCTGTGACAATTATATTACTAAAGTTGAATCCATAATAAGTGAGTTACCTGATGGTCATCTAAGTTTAAAACTAACTGGTGGTGAACCGACTTTAAGTCCGTATTTAAAAGACTTACTGCAACTCATAAAGAAATATAAATCTAAATTCAAAGATGTAACTTTATTAACAAATGGATCTAACTTGTATGACGTTATTGATGATTTAGGAGATATAGTAGATCATGTCTCTATTAGTATTCATCATTTTAATACTTTTATCAATGAACGTATAATGAATAGACGTTATACTACAACAAATGGACTTTTAATGAATAGAAGGTATAGTACGGCGGGTGAGCTTTTAATAAGAACTAACTCAAAATTAAATAGTTTAGGAATTGATGTAACATTTACTGCTGTTCTTATAGATCAGTTCAATGATCATGGGGATATACTTGAGTATATAGAATTTGGTAAATCTCATGGGGCATCATCTATCTGCTTTAAGAAGATTAAAACAACTGAAATGACACTCGACCCAACAACAGAAGAGAACCTATTCAATAATACCAAACCGATATATATTAAGTCAGATACAGTATCTAGAGTTAAAATCCAACTTATAAATGGTATGAAAGTTATATGGAAAACTAGTTTACTAGAACCATCTAATTCATTTGATTGGTTTATTTATGAGCTAATATTACATCCAAATGGTCATTTAACACGTGATTGGGAAAGTAAGAGGGATTTTGATATAATCAAAAGTGAAATGGCGCATATTAGCAGTAGTGTATTAACTAGGGCTGAATTTAATCAGGTATTCCGAGTTAGTACATGTAAACAATGTGGTGATGTATTGGAGGTACTCGATGGAACTATAAAAACCAATCATGTTCTCAAATGTAATAGATGTAATATAGTCTATAATCGTGAATTTTATCCGCCTGTGGTGTATTAATATGAGAATTATCGTTACTGAAAAAGGAAGTATTGATCGGTTTGAAATAACTAATCTTAATTGGTTTGCTGAAAAATATGTTAGTTCTTTTGATAATATGCTTTACTCATTTGAGTTTATTCTAGATGATAAAGATAAAATTATTAGAGATGATATAAATATACGTCCAATGGCAGAATTATAAAATTTAAAGGAGTTGTTAAATTGTGAGATATTTATTAGTAAATCAACATAGAGCATGGGAAAGGTACGACGAGCAAATATTTGAAACAACAGATATTGAAATAATAGCTGATAAATTTATTAATAAACATAGGCCGTATGCTATAATTATGGATGGTCCTTGTTTATCAATCTATATATGTGAAGGTAATAATATTTTAAATAAGATCTCAATATCCGGTTATCATCCTGTAACAAAAGAAATAGTTGTATCTATATTAAAGGAATCGTCCTTTATTGATCGAAGATCTGAATTTGGTACAACTGAAAATATACGAATGAGAGAATAATTCCATCAGTTCGTATTATATTTTATTAGACCACGAACTTTATATTAAGATAATGAGTTAATTAATAGGAGGTAAAAACAAATGGCGTTTAATACAAATAATGGTCAGAACAATTCACGTGAAGCTGCTAATGTTAACACTAAAGGACTTTCATTCTTTAACAAAGATGGATACGATGGTGGAGCCGCATTCTTAATCGGGTATTGGAATGGTCTAATCTCATTGAGGATGCATCCTGCCCTAGAATTGAGCAAGCAAACTGAAACAAGAAAATTTGATTATGAGAAGGTAGTATCTACCGCGTTGACTCCTGAAAAAGCTTTTATTCTTGCTACAAAAATCGAAAAAGAAATTCTTCCGGCTATTGAAAAAGATGAGGCTCATTCCGTTGGTATTCCAGTTGGAAGTGATTCATTGTTGATCGTTTCAACCGGTAAAAAATTAATAGGATCAATTGCGCCATATATTGCAATTCATAAGTCTCTTGATCCTAAAACCAAACTACCTTCTATGAGTATGTATTATTCATTTAACTCAGACATAAGCATTGACAACTACGATGAAACTACCGGCGCATTTGAAATGGGACCTAGTCTCAATGCCGAGCTAATGGTATTCCTTAATGTCTTAAAGACATCCATTATCGGACTCGGAAACTCAACAGTCCACGCATCACGTTGTGTAGACAAATACTTTAAAGACAAATTAAACAGTGACATCGGTGAAATTGCTGGTAAACTTGGTATAACCATTACCGGCCCACAAAAGAATTCATATGGTCGTGGAGATATTTTCTCTAATGGTGGAAGACAGGAGAATTCATCTCGAACTGAACCTCAGACTAATGTTGAAAATCTGAGTAATATTGATGATATTGAGAAGTTTCTAAACTAGAATGGGATTTCTTGGTTTTGAATCTAAACGTGAAAAAAATCTTAGGTTACAATTATTAGATGCTCAAAATGAAATTGGTAGATTAAAAGCCGAGAAGGAAGGTATTCCATTTTTCGGCACAAAATATTCTGATTCTGAGTAAAATTATGTGTTAATACGAGACTTATAAATAGTGGCGATAACCAAGCCTGTTAATAATATTTATAAGTTGTAAAAAATCTTTATCGACTAACGTAAATAAAGATTTTCGCCGTTGGTCGGACGGTTTAAAGAACCTTAAACGGTTAAGTTATTATGGTATCTAACTAATACTACTAACACGACAGGACGATAGAATTAAAATATCCGCCGATGATATAAGAAGAAGAGTAAATTCATCTAGATAAAATTAATAATGGGCTATAAAATAATATAGCCCATTATTTTTTTACTGTTACTAAGGAGGTTATTATTTGTCAAATGAATTTACAACAAAAGATGAAATTATCTTTATAACATATGATGATGTCATTAAGAGTCGCAATCCATTTATTCTTAATCAAATATTACAAAAGTATAAATCATATTATAATGATTTCTTAGATTTATCCCAGATAGAGAATTTGAATAAGAAACAACTTGATTTATTTTGTCTTAAACGTCAACATAAAAATATATTTCATACACTTGCAAAAAAGGAATTTGATTGTAATACGGCTATGAAAGAAATTAGTGATAAATATTATGATATGTTTATTGAATCTGAATTATTGACTATAGGTAAATCATTGAGCTTTATTCTACATCAAAAATTTACTAAGAAGATATATATTCATAGTCAAGAATATGATAAGAAAATCCACTTAGACATTCAGATGAACTATAACGATATGGACAAAGTTAATTATGTCACGGGCAACTTAATTAATGTTATTAATACTATCGATGGTATTACCTCATATATACTTGCTGATATTATGGATGTATCAGCTTTATTGGCTACTGATAAGATAGCTTATACTAATATTCTAGTTGCTAACTATGGATACAATTTTACGTATATTGATAATAAGTTAAATCTTCGAATGAATTTAGATGACGCTATAAAAGAGAGAATATTTAAATTTGCTACATTCATGCCAATTGATATTGTAAAAAGTGATTTTAAATAAACTTAAAATATTATAAAATACTACGGGTAAAACAATGTCTTAATGAATCTAACGAAATAATAGGAGGTAAACTAATGGATTATTGTACTGACGGTTGTGGTTATACTGGTGAGAGTTATAAACGGAGGATTATAAATGGAGAGAACATCTTGAGTAATGAAGTAGTAATGGGCGGTGGTGAATATATTCCACTCGGGTTTCGAGGCATACCTGAAGTTAAAAAAAATACAGAGTATCAATGGAATATATTGAGTGAGGACGAGTTTAAACAGCGAATACTCAATGTATTTAGTCAAGTATCATCGGCTTTAGTGAAAACTCTTGGTCCCTATGGATCTACGACTTTGATCGAACGTTTTGGTGAAATGTGTATCACAAAAGACGGCTGGTCGGTATTGAAGAAGATCCATTTCACTGAAGAAATTAATAATCATATCTTACAATTGTTATTTAATATAAGCTCGCAAATTATATTAAAAATCGGTGATGGAAGTACATCTTCGATCGTAGCAGCCGATTCAATTTTCAATAATCTTAGTAAATGTGAGGAATTAAAAACTATTAGATCCAAAGATTTAATGGATGTTGTAAAACATTGTGTTGAGCTAATAACGGGTATCATCTTAATTAATTCTACTAAGATAGATCCTATTAAAGATCCTGAATTTTCTGATATCTATAAACTTGCTATAATTTCAACGAATGGAAATAAAGAGGTTTCAGAAATGATACGCTTTATTTATGCCGATACGGGAAATTCCAGTATCGAATTTAATAAATCCAGAACGGGTAAAACTAACTTCGAGATAGTTAACGGTTACAAATGCATGATAAATTATATGGACCCGATATTTATTACTAATGATGCGGGTACATGTGATATTACCAAACCGATGATGTTAATGTTCAATCATAAGATTGAAATGATTCATTATGAGAAAATAATACAACCTCTTATACAAGAGGCTCTTAATTCCGATAGAAGAATTGTTGTGATAGCTCCATATTATGATAATCAATTGTTAAATCTAATCCGTCGTAATAGTAATATAGAATTTAGAGCAACTCAAAAATGTACAGTTGTGTATACAAAAGTGGCGTTAATAAGTGATATGCATAATGAATATTTTAATGATTTCTGTATGATGACCGGAGCTATGATGATTAATGAATCTGCGGCTGAGGATATAATTGAAGGTAAAATTAATCTTGAAGAATATGTTGGAGAAGTTGGTAAGATTTCAATCGGCGATAAAACCAGCTTAATAAAAGATTGTTTTAAGATGAATACTGACGAACATCAAAGATATATGAATGATGCTGTCTCTAAATATAAACGAGTTGAAGAAACTCACAGTCAACTCGGAGTAGTTAATTCGGAACTATATGATCTCAAACAACGAATTTCTAAATTACGTGGAAAAATGGGAATAATATCCGTCGGTGGTTATTCCACACTTGAAAAGGATAGTAACTTCGACCTTGTTGAAGATGCGGTTAAATCTTGTGAATCTGCATATAATTATGGATTCAATATTGGTGGGAATTTGGCGATCCCTATTACTATACAAAAACTATTATGTAATGATTTCGGTATACCTGAACTTGATAAAATCGTTTTGAGATTATTTGATACTGCTTTCAAAGAAGTATTCTTTAAAGTATTAAAGAATAAATATACTCATGAATCTGATGTATATATTAATAGTTTAGTAAACGAAGCAATTGATCGGAGACAATGTTGGGATTTGATTAACGAGAAATTCTCCGATGATGTCATCAATTCATGCCATACTGATATTGAGATATTAAAAGCATCAACATCTATAATCTCTTTGCTGATATCTAGTAATCAATATATATCTATTCCACAACCAACTGAATAATTAACAATTTGGAGATATGATTTTGTCATATCTCCAATTATTTACTTTTAAAGGAGGAAATTAATTATGTATATGGCGCAAAATCTTAAAGCCTTTATTAAAAATCCAGCAGGCCCTGGAAGTACTGCACAAGGTAACATACAAATTATACGAGATGATCTAAATAGAAGATTTCTTAAATTAGTGAAAGAGAAACCTATAACTCTTGATGTGTACAGAGACAAAGATGAATATTATTTCCATTTTAAAATACCTAGTGAAACCGAACGAACTAATACATATGATGTGGTACTACATTTCACTATGGGTGAAGATGATTTCAAATACGACAATTTCATTAATAATTACTATATGATCTTCTTTTCCAATAGTCCTAATTTCGTATATACATTTGCATATACTTATAATGAATATGGTTTACTTATTCCTCATTTGGCTAATAAATATAAAGATATCGTTTTAGATCAGAATCCTCTTGTTCGTAACCCCGGCGAAGTCGTTAACTACGATAAATCGATATATTTCGCTTGTCATTATATAGAGGAAAATAGAAAATACCTAAATAAAATGCATCTTAATTCTATAGCTAAACCTTTTGACGTTAAGAAGTTTAATGAATTAATTAGACCTACGGATAGAATCGACATTGATATAAAGAAAGAGGATAAGCGTCTTAGGGATGAAAAAAGAAAAATTAAAGAAGATGCACTTAAAAAACCTAAGAAGGTAATTGAAAGAGTTTCTGATACTGTAAAGAGAATAGTACCTCTTAAGAAGATAGTTGCGCGTAAGTCATCTAAACCTAAAATAAAATCTAAATGAATTTATATATTATTACTTTAAGAAAACATAAAAGGAGTTGTGTTAATGTCAAATGATGATATACGTTCAGTTATATTAGTTGATGAATGGGAACCTGAAGAAAGGGATGTGATTATCCGACATGATGGAAAACTAGTAATAATACCATTTGACAAAATATTTAACAAGGATAATATAACAAGTTTAAATACTTTTGTTATTAAAAAAGAATCATATGTGAAACGTTTGGATCATGTACTGAATAAAGATGGCACTATATCTAAAGGTATATGTCATTATCTAAATTATTTCATTAAGTATTATGATTTAGATAATGAGTTATTATTGTCATATATAAAACTCAAATACATTATTGACAATAAGAAAAAGTCTATTAAGTTAATATCTTTCATCAAGATGTTGTATTCTATTCTGTTTACAGAATCATTAAAGAATAAAATACGACACTTAGTAGAAGACAATTACCATGTTGATGTTACTTCACATAATGGTATTAAATATACCAAATCAATGGAATTTACAAATGAACATGCAAAACTATTAATGATGATCTCAATGAGTATGAAGATAATGGTTCCTATCATATTTCATTTTATCAATTCGTCATCTATGTTAAAGGAACCGAATTATATCTTTCAATTTTATGAACGATTGTTCTATATGTATAAATATGATGAAGAGGTTGATATCTATAATAAACTATGGGTATCTACATTGGCTAAAGTTAATGTGAATGCTACAAAACATCGAGTTATATGGGACCAGCGAGAAATATTTGGAACAGATCCGTTAATAGAGCTTGATAAACTATTAAAGGAGAAGATAATTTCTGAAACTATGTTCAAATATACATTTGATAAAAACATTATCAGTTTTAACAGTGTGGTAAAATAATCTAATGCCACCTTTTCTTTAACTGACGGGAAGTTCCTTATAGCTTAAACTACTTAATCGTAATAATGTTTAAGATTGGATAATCCGCAGCCAAGATTCTTATATAAGAATAAGGTTCAACGACTAGAGTGTGACTCGTAGATCTATAGTTTAGATTGAAATAAGAAAACTCATCTTAATTAAGATGAGAAGATATAGTCTTATATCCTATATAACTATAGGGAAGTTCATAAGAGAACTGCATAGATTAACAACCTATGTGAACACGATGCTTAGAAAAACAGCTTGGTTACTTCATACGAGAACCTTATGAATTCTCATTAATTGAGTTAAACAATAAAAAAGATCTCGACGGTTTTTTATAGAAGCCGGTTTTCTCTTAACTGACGGGAACTTCCTTATAGCTTAAACTACTATAAGTAATAATGTTTAAGATTGGACAATCCGCAACCAAGATTCTTAATACAAGAATAAGGTTCAACGACTAGAGTGTGACTCGTAGATTTATAACTAAATCGAAGTGGAGAAACTTCATAATATTATGAAGAAGATATAGTCTATTATCCTAAAGTAATTTAGGGAAGTTCATAAGAGAACTGTATAGAGTTATAATCTATATGAATATAAAGTTATCAGGATTAGATAAGCTTGAGATTAACAGTAATAAGATTGATGAATCTTTAATTATATTATCTGGGATTAATATAAAGAAAACTATTAAGAGAATTAAGAATAAAATGAAAGTTAAGATCAGTGAAGATGAATTAGAATATTATAAGATCAATCATCACATTAATAAATTTCATGTTAGTCTCATATTCTTTTTCTATGCTAGACATTTTGGTAATTATCGAGATCTTAATCTATTAACCCGAAGACAATATTTAACCTTACTAATACTTCTTAAACGTAAATTACAAATCCAAGGAAATACTTACTTACCCCAGGTTTTAACAAGTAACATTGAAGGTAAATTAAATACTCGTACAATTCAAAATACTAAATTCTTAATGAAGATTGAAAATTCTTCTATATATCAATCATTAATGCAAGATAAATTTTCAACTTTAGAAGAATTAAAGAAATCTAATCTAATACTTAATCTATTATCAACTATTCTTAATACAACATTTACATGTGTTGATTATGATAATCGAGACAAGTTGGGTACTACATTGGATATTAACTCTGATATGATATCCGATGAGTTTCTTAATTTCTTGAATCAATTATAACAAATCATTAATAGTAGTGAATCTTTTCGATTCACTACTATTAATAAGGAGGAATTCTATATGTATATAAAGATGAATAAATTATGAATAATCTTGAGATGAAAAACCACTTAAGAAATAAATTATTACAAATTCAATCTGCCAAACAAAATGGCCCTAAACAAATCTTATTAAGATGTCCAGTTTGTTTAGATTCACAAAAAGATCTTTCACATGGGCATTTTTCTGTTAAGATAGATATGTTCAATGATGAACCTGTAATATTTCATTGTTTTCGATGTGATATTAGTGGTATTCTCACACCAACTATGTTGCGTTCATTTAAGATTAATGATTTACAATTAAACAGTGGATTATTATCTTATAATAAAGCATCTTTAGGTACTAATAACAAATCTTTTACTTTATATAATAACAATCTAAATTTAAGAGTTCCAACACCTAGTGATAATGAAAGAACTTCATTAAAACAAAAATATATTGAAGGAAGACTGGGTGTAAAATTTACCATAGAAGAATTGGTTAATCTAAAGGTTGTGTTTAATTTAGGAGAATTCTTAAAATTTAATGGTATTGATACTTTAACTACAAATAAATATAAAGCTAGATTATTACATAATGACTATGTGGGGTTTTTAACTGCGAGAAACGAGTTTATAAATTTCAGAGATATTACTGGAAGAAATGAGAGATATGATAAATATAACGTATATAATAATCTGGATAACACTCGAAAGTTTTATACTATACCAAACTCAATAGATCTTTTGACGCGTGATAAAATTACTATTAATATAGCTGAAGGTGTTTTTGATATCTTAGGTATATATCATCATTTATACGAAAAGGAACATAAGAATATTATCTATACTAGTGTAAATGGTTGTGGTTTTGTATCTGTAATAAAATATTTTATTCAAATGGGAATCTTTGGTAATGTGGATGTAAATATTTATTCTGATAAAGATAAATCACCTATATTTTATAAGAAGTTATATTATGAATTAAAAGACTGGATACATACAATTAATCTATTCTATAATGAAATAGGTAAGGATTATGGTGTTACTAAAGATAAAATAAAGATTATCAAACGAAAAATAGAAAGGTGAATTATTATATGAATAAACGTATAACTGAGTTAACACGATATTTTATAAAAGGCTCATTGGTTGGAGAAATTGTCCCATCTAAAATAGATTCGTTTCTAAATGAATTGAATACCTTAATTATAAAATACTGCGGTGAAAAGTATTATCTTAGTAGTGAAGTGGAGGCTGTTGACTCTGAGACATATAAGAGTAAAACTGAGGAAATAAATGAAAAAGAAAGTGAAGGATTAGTCACATGTCCATATACCTCAGAATGGTGTGATAAGCTAAAGGATAAAGAACTTAAGTCAACTTTCATACCTCCTAAAACGACATAAAAAATGAAGATGGATAAACGATCATTTAAGATTGTTTATCCATCTTCTTATATAAAAAAGAGGAGGACTGTGGGAAAAGGTAGTGAGCAATCTACCCTTTCTTAATTATCTGTTTAGTAAATTATTTACCAATATATAACAAAAGACATATAATTATTTTTTTTAATTATATGTCTTTTGTTATATAGTCTGTGCTTTAAGGAAACTTAGAGAAATAACTTAATCAGTAGTCTTAATAATTCATTCCTAATAAGATATTATTATACTTATAACAAATAATATAAGAAAGGGGGTGAAGATAAATGATTAAGACTTTTAAAACGAGAATACGACCAACTAAAGAACAAGAGATATATTTAAACAAATGCTTTGGATATAGAAGATTCATATACAATAATGCTTTAGAATATTTTAATACCCTTTTAGAGCATAATGGTAATATTATTGATAAAACATTAAAGAAGTTCTTTGATAAGTTTGATTATATTACTCATATATACTCTAAGAAAGAAAAGGAACCGGGATTTGAATGGACTCAAGAGTATAATAAGTCAATAAAGAATGAAGTGGCTAGTGATTTTAATATAGCTATTAATAAGTTCTTTAAAGATATTAAAGACAAGAAACGATGTAAATTACATTTTAAAAGAAAGATTCATGGAAATGGTTCTTTTAGAATATACAAGACGAATAAAGGTAATGTTAAAATTATTGATAAGAAGTTATTCTCTTTTATTATTAATAGAGAATACGGTCACATGCCATTGAAAACTTTTGAAGATATAAGCTTTTTATATCACTATGATATAAAAACAATGACTATTAGTATGAAGAATTTTAAATATTATGTATCATTCACTTATGAAATAGATATCCCAAAGCATAAACATAAGAAAAATATGGTAGGTATAGATTTAGGAATACATAATCCAGTAGTTTGTTTTGATGGAAACGATATCATAAATCCTAAATTTCCGAAGGGAATTATTAAGAAACTAGAGAAGAAAGTTGATAAACTCTCAGTAATAGTTTCTAAAAAGAAGTATGATAAACGTAACCCATCAAAGAACTATATAAAAGCGAGAACCAAACTTAATGATATTCACGTCAAAATAGTGAATATCAGAATGGATTATATTCAGAAGGTATCTACATTCTTAGCTAAGACTTATAGAAACGTAATAGTTGATGAGTTTAGTTTTAAAGAGTTATTAACAGAGTCCGATGGTAATACGCGTATAAATAGAGGTATACACAGAGTTGGTGACTTTATGTTTACACAGGTGTTAAAATATAAATGTCACTTTTATGGTAGTGAATATATTTTAGCATTACCTAATAGTACCATTACATGCTCTGAATGTAATCATAAACTTAAAACTAAGTTAAAGTTATCTCAAAGAATCTTTAATTGTCCAATATGCGGACATATAGATGGTAGGGATAACAATGCTTCTATTAATATTTATAAGTCATTTAAAGGATCTTTATTAACTAACGTAAATAGAGATTTCGCCGTTGGTCGGACGGTTTAAAGAACCTTAACGGTTAAGTTATTGTGGTATCTAACAAGTACTACTAACACGACAGGATGGAGATATTGTATTTATTTAATATACCAGTTAATGTATTTACTTGCAAATCTGTATTCAATTCAGGAAAATTCTCTAAAATCTCAAGTTTGAGTAAATCAAGATAAAGGGACGGCATAGTATGGCACAACTCCTTCCTATTTCTAGTAAGAGTATACCATACTAATGCCGTCAAATGCAACCCATATTGCTTGGATCAATAGATAAATATTTATTTTTATCGTATATATTATTAAAAATCTCTTCTTTATAAATGTTTAAAATTAATTCATTCATCATATCATTACTTCCTTTCGTTATCAAATAATTAATAATTTGTTATCACGAAAGTAACTAATAATTCACGATTTGACAATTTATTAATTATGTCGTATAATGCGTCAACTACGACATTAAATCTACCAAAGATGGATCTGAATTTACAGAGTTAGTCACCAATTCCTGCAGGTATTCCGCAACCAAACCATATTATTTTGGGACAATGCTCACATGATAAACAAATTCCTCGTCGTGAATATTCACCCTGTTTCGGACATTTCACATCTTTTTTGGCATAACAATATTCTTGCATTTTTTTATTGCTCAAAATATTTTTCACCCACCTTCCCATAATAAAAGAGCCTTTCGGCTCTTATAATCTGCACACACTTAATACATTTTCTAATCCTAATATCTCAATTGCTTTAGTTAAGACAATTTCAGATTTATCATTATCGTGATAAGTGCATCTACCATTTTTATATGCACCACAACAACTGCAATTTGAACCACTTAAAAAACATGAGCTTAAACGAAATGTAAACGGGTTTTCCTTTTTACTATCTAGTTTTTTTAAATACTCTGTTAGGGATTCGATAGAACTCATATTATTACCTCCCAATATTAGAATAAACTCTAGATAATTTTGTTTTATCTAGAGTTTAAATTGATCATCTTTGTCTGTGACTACAATATAGATTGGGTTTTCATCCATGCTGAAATCAAGCCTGCAAAGTGCTGTTTACAGGAATCGGACATTGGATGTATATCGTCGTACATCCATATTTGCCGAAGTGATAAGTCATGCACCCACACACCATCAACTTGACGAGGGTTTTCGTTTAGATTTTCAAGATTTGAACCCACATGATTCGACCCGTTATAACCTGTATCGTGCCATACATGAGACACATCCCAATATCCAGTGGTTGTAATTTGTGTCCTTGCCCTTACGTCACTTTCTTCCCATAGCTTATAAAGTGGAAATCCAAAGTAATTAGATGCCGTTTCCTCTGCTTCCCAAACATGTCCTAACTGATATCTACTGTCGTCATTGTCGTAATGCCCAACCATTAGTATTTTTATTCGTGGTTTACGTAAACGTATTTGTTGTACCAGATAAATAAACGCACCCACAGCATAATGCCTATCATTTGAAGTTGCTGGGACGCTAGTATAGGTTAAAGCAGAAGCGTCTCCTGTGGCATCATTCCTAAAATGCTCGAAAACAATTGCATCCGAAGTAGCAATGTATGACTCAATACGTCCAAGCATAGCACCTGTGATTTTCCCAGTTATGCTTAAATCACCTTCGATATCCATGGAATCATCCCAACAGTAAGAATATGCCAACCATCGCATACTATTATATGTTGCACCATTATTCGCATAAACGTCAATTGGTTTTAAAGCCGGAATCCCTATAACAGGTGTTACAGGGTCTACACTAACATATGTATCTGCAAGCATATCCCCATAGCCAATAACACTTGTTACTTCTCCTTCAGTATAACCCTTTGCTATAAGATAGGCTTTACGATCCGTTGTTTTCCAGCAATCAAACAACCGCCTACGTTCTTCCTGTGTCATTGATAATGTACGCAGTACATTTGCCATCCATAGACCAGTTATTCCAAGGTCATCACCCAACTCAGAGGTATCATAAACAGAACCACCTATACGCATCATTGACGAACCGACAGCTTTATTAGTCACGGTTGCTCCAATTGCCGTACCGACTAGGATAGGGTGCCCTTGTTCAGGAATTGATGTTCCTAACCACAAAATATTTTTACCGATGTATTGTCCATTCCCTTGTAGTGATAGTTCTTGCGAAAGTGCTTGCACTTCTCCATATGCTGCAAGTTTTCTTTTCTCAGAATAATAATTTACAGTAAGACTTGACGTTAAATTTGTAACATTACTACCGTCAATCGCCTTAATAATAACTGCGACATATAGGTAATCACTATCAAAAGCGTATTCCGTACACCAATCTTGTATAAATTCAAAAGGCTGTCCATACCCATCGTTATTAGCATTCACGACAAGCTGAAAACCAGTTGCCGCCTCAAATCCGCTTAGATTATACGTGGGAAGCACAATAAATGCCCTCGTATTGATAATAAACTTATTACCAGTAGCATCAATATTACCAGTTATCAGATTAGCATAAGCACTTATGACATCCCCACCATACCTAACAGTAGTTTCAACCCTTGACAATATAACTGTGTTATGACTTATAACACTTAAAATGCTATCTAAATCAATCCCAGTTATATCCGCATCACTATTATCTTTTACTATAATGTATAAATATTTATGGCTTAACGGGTTTATATACACAGCGTTCGACGCAATCCATCCACCTATTGTTGTAATAGCAGTTCCCTTTATATCACACCCTTTTATAAGAAACTGATAACCTAGCTTGCAGGACAGGTTAGCGACGAATTCGGACTCAAGTATCACCCTAGCCCTTATGTTTGACACAACTTCTGAACCATCAGCATCGTTAAACGTGCCAATTGTTAAATCAGCATAAGATTCGGTTGCTGTGCCAGACAACTTATCGCCAACTAAATTATCTATTTTGCCAATCTGCCCTCTTATTGAGGTTCCTATATTTGCATAGGTTGCTCCGTCTGCACCAACTCTACCGTCAATTAACTCAGCATCTCCAGTAGTGCTTCCTGCCGAAAGTGTTGCAAGATTTGTTATTCTTGCGCTTTCTAAATCCAAGTCTACTTGACGTGCTTTTGTTGCTAACTCCTGCACATTCTCTGCCTTATACGTCATAAGATCTTTCTTAATACCAGCACTTGGATCATACCTAGATTGCGACATAACTGACTCCCTCCCCACTTATAGATGAATCAATATAGATTTGATTAGCATTGGCTACAGCAAATGTGAATGCTTCCTTGGCACCAAGCTTCACCCCATAAACAGCCAATGAAACATTTACTCCACCGGCGAAGACACTTCCTGTATTAGTATCCAAACCGATAACAGTTACCTCCCGACATGGTATATTAGGTAATTGAGTTCTGGTTCCAGCAGTAGTGACTAATTTTAATGCCCCAGTTAATGACGTACTACCACATAATGCTCTATATATACTAGATAACCATCCTCTGGCTCCAGTACCCCCAGTTGCTTGTGATACACCAGTAGCATCAGTTCCGTCTAATATAGCTGCCGCAGAATGCGTTCCATCAGGATTTTCTACAGCTTTAAATGGTACACCACCAATAAGAATTATTTTATCCATTTTAACTTCAACTCCTTTGTATTATGTTATTTTAATATTATGTTTAATTCATTACCACATGAAGATTAATTATACTATTTTATAAGTATTGGTTATATATCTTTACCTCTAACAATTAACTAATAATAACTAAAATAGGTGGTGTATATTTATGGGACATTTAATTGATGAAAAAAGGTTTATAAACAATAACATCTTTAAATATGAAGAGAGGATGAATTCTCAATACTCAAGATTTCTAGATAAAACCCCTACATTTATAACGTATTACAATATAAATAATATTACATCTATAACAGATACAGGTTTTTTAAATGTGGAGCGTATTATTGATTATAATTCTCCTATACGATTTAAGCGAATTGATGATCTTCCAATTTATGGACTTGATACAATTCTGCTAGATTTAACAGATGACGAAATAGGCCTAGATACTTCATATGATGGTGAAGTAGTTATATTACCTAATACCATACGGCCACTTCCTAATGATTGTTTTACGATAACATATCTAGATAGTAATTATTTATTTATGGTAACAACTGTTAATTATGATACCATTAAGAGTAATAACTATTATAAGATTTCATTTGTTATTAGATCGTTAACACCCGATATTAAAAATCAATTATTATTACAGGTTGAAGAAGTATATAACTGTGTTCTAACTAATATAGGAACGCAGGAGAAATGTATAATTCGATCTGATATATACGAGAAAATTATTCTTATGAATGAAATGTATAAAGAAATCTGTGAAAAATATAAAATATTGTTCTATAATATAAGATATAACAGTTTTATGTATATTGATGAAATCAGCCATATAAAATACTATGATAAATATCTAACATTCTTTATTAATAAACATCAGTTATTTAATGAACGATATGAATATGATACATTGTTTTTAGTAAATGAGGATGACAATCATAAATTTCCTCTTGAATACGATAAGTCATTTTATCACATTTTAGAAAAAAATAAAAAGAGTATGATTCCAGAGCATATTAATTATGCAACTGGTAGTGTAGCTAATACATCATCTATATTCAGGTACTATAATGACGTATATGTAAAGAGTATATATTTCTCAGATATTGGTTTGCCATATATTGATGATATACTTATTAATAGCATAATCAATAGTATACCATCAGATAAGGTTAGTTATAAAACAATTATTGATTATTTTAATAATAATGTGAATGTTATCGATACATTTGATATGGGACCATTGGCTGAGAACGATTATATTGAGTACGATTTAAATTCATTCATTCTAATTCCTATGCTATTATTTATTCTCCGTGTGTACTATAATAAATTCATGGCGAATTAGTTATTTTTTTCTAAAACATTTAAATAAATAAGTGAATTATGTGAGGTGATTATATTATGTTAAATAATCTTAAAAAAAGTATCAGAGAGAATCAAAACAGAGAATTTGTCACTGAAGCTACAATTAAACATACTACTGATGATGATATACGAGATATATTCTTAAATGATGATTTAATGGATGGTGCTGAAGATGATCCTGAAATTACTAAACTGATTGATAAAATCCCCGAGTATGGAGATGCTGAGGATATCGATCTGGCTACACTCGAAGAACAATATATACCTGAAGGAAAAATATAATTACGGAAAGGGGTTTGAATATAAAATGAAAGTTACTAATAAAATGGTTAAAGTCCTCTCTAATGATATTATATATCCAAAGGGAGGAATTTCAGGTCCAATCCTGACTCCATATATGGAGGATGTTCGTACCATCTTCATCATGATTACCCGCAACATAAAAGTTGTTGAGGTTCTTTCTGATGGATCTGAAGTGGTCCTGAACACTAAAAACTTCGATGCCAAAATCACTCCAGACGTGATCGAAGAGATTGTTGAACCTATCGTGGAGACAAAAGTGGAAGTGGTTCCTGTAATCGAAGAGATTAAACCGGTTATCGCAATCGCACAACCCACCAACCAGCGCAAAAAACCTGAACCCGATGCCATAGAAAAAAAATAATACTAAAGAAACCCCATATGTGTAATCTCATACACATATGGGGTTTCTTTTATGTTTAAGCCAATAATGGTCATTTAAATTGTTAATAGATATTCTCATCTTAATGAAAATATGTATTAAATACCTAAAACACTTTTAACCATTTTTATTTGAGTAATATTAAAGTTTACTCAAATCCTCCGATAGTATCGCCTTCTAAAATAATATCTTCGCCTTCATCCATAGAGGGCTACATATATTATAAGTAGATACGCGGGCAAACACACCATCAGTTTTCTATATCAAACTAAGAAACTAACATATTTTGTACATGATATAGAGCGTCAACAACTATGTTATATTTCCTTCTACACGTTCAGTAATTATGTCTTAAATATCAAATATTTATCTACGTCTAAACAACTTTATATTACAATCTCTAAACTATATACCCTTCCTACTCAGTAAATTGAATAAATGATATTTATACGATTAGTATAGAGGTTAGAAACTCCACATATTAATTATAATATATGCAGCTTTTCACCACCTTCCCTAGTAAGAATTGTATAATACTTTAATTAAGTATCGTTACAAACTTAAGAGGGGCCTCACCACCTTTCTATATATAATATAGTAGGTTAGTGATAAGGGTTAATAATAAGGCTTTGCTATATAATCACCTTCATTTCTGTTAACTATTATTGTGGTGACACATTATAACCATCCTTTCTTATTTTATAATACTTATATTAGTATAATATATATTTTAATTATCTTAAAATACGATAATGAGATAGAGCTATGTTTTACACATAGCTCTATCTCATTAATCATTTTCGAAACGTGTCATCATATATAGTGTATGAACACCCTCATTGGTTGTCTTTCTCATATTACTACCAGCGATATTTAGAATATGAGCTTTAGATGTCATAATTTCAATAGCTTCTTTATTAGCTTCTTGACTAAATAAACCCTTTACTGTAACCTGATCCAAAATATTCATATAGATATTTAATCCATACAGTTCTCTTATGAACTTCCCTATATTAATATAGGATATTAGACTATCTCTTCAATAGAATAAATCTATTGTTTTCCCATTTCGATATATAACTATATCTACGAATTACTTCTAGTCGTTGAACCTTTCTCTTATATAAGAGACTTGGCTGCGGATTGTCCAATCTTCCATTAAAGAAGCTATAAGGAGTTTCCCGACAGTTAAGGAAAATACGGCAATACAATGACCGTCGTACATGTAAACTCCATATTTTCATATGGCATGGACTATATCTTCACCGTATAATAATAAATTATTAATTAGGTGTCCTGCACTTCCCAACTAACCCACAAATTAGTCAGTACACTACTAACTACTATATAATTATATGATAGTAATTTTCGTTAGTCTCTACATCTTCTCTAATTAATTTACATATTTTCACATATTGTAATTTTAACATGGGGGTTTTTATTTTGGGTGTATCATTTAGTTTAGACTCTATTTTAATCAATATTTCATTACGGGAATTTTTATCACAATAGAATACAAAATATCCTTGAATAATACGTCCAAATCGAACCGCATGAGTTACAGAACTTTTATTACTATCTATTGAATCAGCAAATGACTTCGCTCCTTGGAATATATGAAATAACCCATCTTTAAATGCAATTATAGGTTTAGATTTATCTCGTTTAGTTTGTTCAGAATGTCTAAATAATTTTGTACTTTCACTCATCTTATATTTAGACTCACTATTCATAGTTCCACCGACCCCACCTGTTTTCTTATTATATCCAATATTAGGATCATTTGCTTTTAAAGTTGATATCCAATATACCTCTTTTTCGTTCATTTCATTTTTAGAGGTGCATGTGTCTATTATACTGCAATCAAAATTATTAAATCCATATTCATTAACTATTTTTATAATATGATATAAATTCGATTTCCTATTAAGCTTTTTATACTTATAATCCTTAAGTCGTGAATGTAGATTTATTGTCTGACCAATATAAATTTTACCATCTATATTATTTCTCAACATATATATTACACCAAAATGTTTTTTCGATTCAATTATTAGATCATCATTATACATAATAACCCCCCTTATTATATATAAGTTAGTATAAAAGTATTTTTTTACAATATATGAATTTCGTAAATCAATTAAAGCTTGACACGGTATTTCCAGCTATCCATATTTCAGGACCTTAGGTTCTCTTACGAAGCTTATTCGTCAATGCTTATTTCACTTCTACCGTTAGCATGAGTATTGTGATACCCATACACCGCCTGTTAAGCGTTCACAGGATTTTTAACTAAGCTATTTCTAGCAAAGGGAGACAACAACTTTTATCTCCGTTTAAACCAGGTAGATATAAATTTGACATACTCACAGTATCTGCAAATAGAGTGGATATTTCTTCTTTAGGTAAACTAAGATCGATCCTAGGATAATTCGTATAGACTCTATTTCCAATAAACATCGGTATAGTTTGGTGGGTACTTAGGACTGATATTTTGTTAGGAAAGCTACTGAAATAATCTGAAATAGGATATCTCGTAACGAATACCATTTTATCTGATGTAACATCAACTGCCGCTTGATATAAAATATCACACCAAGTTGCCTTCCTTTGTACTAAGGGAGATTCAGTTTCAGGAACCCCTGGTTTATAATCTTTTCCTATAAATCGCATATATAATTTCTTCCCATCAGATCTAGGTTCCTCGACGGGAAGTTCAATTGGTGTAAATCTATCGGATACACTAAATATGAATCTATCAATTTGTTTTTTAAGATATTCTTCGTTGAAATATAATGAGGGATCTTTTAATTTCACATATCCCATGGAACCGTCCGGATTTCTTACAGGATACTTATTACCAACCTTCTCTAATTCTCTATGGAAGAAATTTTTAACCCAATTTATTATAAATGGTGTAAATAATGAACATGTTTGTGCAAGAGGAATACCAACATGATAAAAATCTATTTGCATCTCAGATGGTTTATTTGCTTTGAATATAGGTGCAGAAATTCGTTTATTCATATAGAATATAACTCTATACAGTTCTCTCATGAACTTCCCTAATTTTCATTAGGATACTAGACTATATCTTCAGGAAATTAAGAATTCCTGAACTCCCATTTCAATACAATAATGTATCTAACTCACGGTAAATTAATATAACCATATTTCCGTGTGATAGTCGTTGAACCTTATTCTATTAGATAGAATCTTGGCTGCGGATTGTCCAAACTTAAACATTGTTACTTTAAGTGGTTTAAGTTCTAAGGAGATTCCCGACAATTAAGGAGCTACGTGCAGTAAATCCACACTCCTCGATCCGAAATCAACCGATTTACCCATTAAATTTTTTCTAATTAATCCATTCTTCTTTTCTATTCTACCTTTGAGCAAATCATAAATTTCTACTAAGACTTCCTGAACCTTAGCCCTAGTTCCATTAAGTACAAAATCAAAATTATTGGAGTTCCTCAACACAGTTGCGAATCTTAATAATTTAGCGTACTTATCATTGATCTCATGATGACTAATCTTACCCTGTGTTGCTGATTGTAAATTAACATCACGATAGAATGCTGGCACTACAATCCAGTACTCAGTAAATAAAGTATCTTTATCATACGATCTCAGCAAGTCAATTCTTTCACTACGTATAGAACTGGCATTCTTTTCAAAGTTTATTTTTTCCCAATTTTTATATAAGAATTCTAATCCAGTCTCACCAGATTCCTCAGCTTCAACCAATTGTCCATTTTTATCTATTATAAAATTCTTTGATCCATATACAATAGATTGAAAATTTCTATTCATACGTTTTAATAACTTATAAACAAATGGGTGTAAGAAGTGCCCATTTAGTTTAATATAAGCATAAGTTTCTCGTCGTTCATTAACAGATACACCGAATATATTTGTAGATAGTAAACCACCAGATGTTGGTATACTACCTTTTTCAAATATTATGATTTCAGTGATTTCTTGTAATGAATTAACTTGAATAAACTTCTTAATTGGTATTAAATCAATCTTCATATATTTCTTGCTCCTCGGAAATATTTTTATTCATTATAGAAATATCTATTTTGTTTGAACTCTTAATGACATCTAGAGTAAAATATTTAGCGTGAATGTAAGTATTAGAACCCAATTCTGTTTTTAATGTCTTATTGAAATTATTTAATAATGGTTTTGTTTTAAAATGTATATATATTAGAAGTTTATCAGTCTGTTCATTACAGATTATCTTCTCTACATTTTTTAAACATAGATTTCTTATTAATGAATAAAAGAATTTAAATTTCTCATAATGATAATTCAAGATGTTTTCAAATAGAGAACAGTCTGACAATTCAGACTTTGTTAATTGATTGAATATAATGATCATATCGTTTTCCATTCTCACTCCCCCTTACTTTTTTACTACCAACAGGCTGGGGATCTATATTACTTTCGCAATATAGATTGTCTGGCTTGTTCACTCTTCATCCTTTCTGCTTCTTTCTTTCGTTCCTCTTCTATTTCTTCCCGTTCTCGTTTAAGACGCTCTATTCTAGTTTCCCTCATAATAAGGGCCTCTCGATACGATAATTTATATTTAAAATCATCCATATCAAGCTGCCCTTTATAAAGTTCAAGCATCTCATCCAGAAAGGCATAGAATTGTTTTATTCGACTTTTGTACTCATTGCCTGTTGATATTTGTAAAAAAGTATGGCTTCTAAATCCATTGGTAAGGATTGAGTGTGATATTTACAATTAGGACATTGAACATTCATTAAACCGAATTCGAAACTCAATCCTTCTAGGATAGAATCTCCTTGTTTTGTCAAGATGATAATATCATTGTCAGTAAGGGAATAAATCACTTTGGCAATTTCGAATGCCCCTTCAATCTCATAATATTCCTCTTCATTATCTGGATCGGGTATAAACATCTTATTTACGACAGATGATAAAACAGAGGCTTGATTATATTTAACCTCTTTATTTTCTGATAATTCCTTGATAGATTTATTAATAAAGTCATATGCCGACTGTACGAACACATCTACTATAATACCACTTACTGGTAATTTAATAGTTTTCGTATTACTAACCGGAGCTTCTGCATAATGTGATTTGGCGCTTTCAACTGAATGTGATGCATCAATTGTGCTGGAAACTGTGTGCTTCATAGCTTCAGTCATTTTCTCAGCCCGGATTAATGATTTTACCGAATAAAGATGACTGAATTCTGTAGGACATTTTTCACACTTCAATGTGATTTTATCATCATCTGGATAAGTTGCACATAGTAAACCATATAAGAATATGTTATAATCAATGGCCGCAGTATGGTGGAGGAAATCATTGTATTCCATCTTACCAATACTGGTATCTTCTATTTTAGAATGGATCAATGACCATTTCTTTTCAGTATCTAACAATGCATTTTGAGAATCGTTCATTAACGCCATTACTTCATACGTTGAACATCCTCGTATCGTGGCCGTATAACCGGATGCTAATAATACTATAGGGGTTGAATGTATATTAGAATGTCTTTTGATAAGAGTTTCAAGACCGTCTTTTTTCTTAATCTTTTTACTCTTAATAGTTTTCAGACTTATCGTTTCAACTTCTTCAAGTATGATCTTTTTAGCCCGTTCAAGTTTATCTCTTTCAGCATCTGTGAAATTAATTACATTACCCATTCCGGTTTTATCAATAATAACTACTGCTTCATTATAAGTGCGATCAAATTCATCTTGTGTCATTTCATCCGACTCTTCGTCATCATCTAATTTCTTCTGTTTAGCTTCCTCTTCCTTTTTGGCTATAATCTCGGCTGTATCTTTATCATATTCCTGCATATATTCACCAATACTATCCATCACATCGTATGATAAGCCAGGAGGTGCTGGTGCTTTTTGCACTTGCTGATCCAATTCATTCGTGTTAATAACAAGACCTGGACCATCATATGATTCTTGGTTTTTATCAGATAAACTTACCCCATCATTAGGCAGTTGTGGGATATCAGTATTAACAACTACTGGTTGGTGTATTTTAATACCTGAAGCCCAATCACTTCCAATGGATACTGTAAGATCCTCATCAGTATCAGTTGGTTTAGTTATCTGAGTTGCAGTTTTTTTTAGCTGGCTTAAATCCATCCCAGTATCTCTTAATACATTTTCGTCATCCATACCACTCAATTTAAATCCCCCTTATTATTTTAATTCGCGGTATTATCAAATTGATAATTAAACAATGTTTCACCCGCAGAATTTTTACCAAAACCGAAAAGAACATCAGTTGTAACACCATCAATGATTATAGGAATTACAATGATTAAGACAGATTTCTCATTATAAGATGCAACAAAAGCTTTTACTTCACCCAGATTTAAATATGGAACTAAAGCATTACATTGATTATATATTTTTTCTTTTAGTTCTTCGGCATCGATTTGTTCTTCAAACTTATATAGATATGATCTGATATTAATACCAATCCATGGTAAACTTGGAATATTTCCAGGACGTAAAAAGAATAAGTTTAATAAAACCTGAACTATAGAATCTTTACTACTTAAAACTTTTTGTTGTTGAAAATTATCTAGACCAAAAACAATTTCCGATCCGAAACCTGCCAATATAAAATCACCTCCTCTGAGCATATACAAATACTGTATTATTTATTAATATGTATTCGAAATTAGATAGAATTAAGGATTAAGCTTATTAATACAAAAAAAATAGCCTTAGCTATTTTTATGCGATATTAATCTCATCACTCATAATAACTTCATTATATTTATTCTTACCACCTAATTCACTTATCTGAGTATCATAGTATTCATTTAATTCTTTCATATATTTATGTATATATCCACTCATTTCAATTTCATCGATAATATTAATACCTTGCTGTATTATCACACAAACTGATAATGGTAATACAGTTGCACCAGTAAACCATAATACACCTGAAGAAAATCCCGTTCCGGCAATACTTGATAATGTAGTAAATATACCTTTCCGTGATGATAAGTAAGTAACATCTTCAACATGCTTAGCATCCATTATTATGGTTTCTACTCTAGATTCAATACCATTTATTAAACCCATAAGTGGATTGAGAAACATAAAGATGAACATCATTAAAAATAAATATTTAAACCCAGTTGTTAATACGATTGACAGGTATATTAGATTAAGTACAACTAAACAATATTTCATTTTAGTATAATATGGAAGAATTCTTTTCTGCCATTCAAGAGAACGGGTTCGACTATTGGTTAAATATGTTGTCCATATTAAAGATACTCCTTGTGAAGACATTTGAATTAATTGAAATAGAATAAGGCCTGTTATGATATTATCGAATATTAATTTAGCTATAGACATTGATACAAAAGCATTAAAGAATATTTGTAGACATTGTAGGGAAGTTCTCCGTTTAAAGAATTCTTTTTTAGTCATTTTAACTACCTCTTTCTATTAATCTATGAGTATAATATATAGTTAAATACATTGAGTATACGATTCCCATAAATGTAGAAAACAAATACTTAATATGAAATCTAAGGATGGTGGATTTTTAATGAGTATAAAATGTCCTATCTGTAATGGTAAATTTAATGAATTGGAAGATGTCTATAGTCATATTGATGAGGAACATAATGAATCTATACCTAAAAATTATATACCACAACAATATTATTATGCATTGAAAACTGGTAGAGAACATGGTGATTGTATAATATGTAAAAACTCAACTAGATGGAATCCGATAACTGGTAAATATAATAGGTTTTGTGATGTGCCTGAGCGTAAATGTAAAATTAAATATCGAGATATATTTAAACAAAGAATGATCGGTAAATACGGTAAGATTCATTTATTAAATAGTCCAGATCAACAAAAAAAAATGTTAGCCAATAGGAGTATATCAGGTGAGTATATTTGGACCGATAATACAAAAATGATATATACTGGTACTTATGAATTAGACTTTTTAAAGTTACTTGATATATTGATGGAGTGGGATTCAAACGATATTATGAGCCCAAGTCCTCACCAATATTATTATGAATATGAAGGACAAACGAAATTTTATTTTCCGGATGTATTTATACCATCACTTAATCTTGAGATTGAAATAAAATCGGGTGAGGGTAACAGAAACGCCCACCCGAAGATTAAAGCTGTGGATGATGTCAAGGAGAAACTAAAAGATGAAATTCTTATGAGCCAAAAAGAATTTAGTTATATTAAAATACTCAATAAGAATTATGAGCCTTTCTTTGAATTTCTTATGAAAAGTAAACAGAACTTTATTGAATCCAAAGATGGTGAAGTATCTAAACCTATATTTATAGTCAGGGAATCGATTGAGGTAAATTGATGATTTATACTAAAGAAAAAGTAGATGCTATTGTTAGACAAATAACTCCCGATTTATAAAAAAAAATAAATATTAGAGAATGAATAATATGGAATTAATTCCATATTATTCATTCTCTTAAGTAAAGGTTTATTCAACTATACCATAATGCCGCATGTATTTATCCCATAAGGCATTAACGTCTTTTGCAACATGATCATCAATTTTAAAACATTTACCAACATATGCTAATATGGTATTTAGATTACTTATACCAGACTCATCAAATTCTATGGAACAATCTTCATAGTTTATGAGGTTCTGATAACTGTATTTAGATTCCACCTGAACTGGATTTGCATTGATAACGAAGTCACATTTACCATTTATGTCATTCAGCCAGTTACTCTCAATGAAGAAGTGAACCTTCTTGATTTGCAACATACGCTGTAATCTACCTAATATTCCCATAACTGCGATTTTTGAAATATGTTCATATGAATAACAAACCGGAATAGTTTCTACGATTTCATTTCTGTTACCTAATTGTCTAGCTACGTTCTTGTAATAGGATAATTCTTTAAAATTGATTTTCATCTGTGGGCCACACTCCTCTTTATTTTTATATCTAACTAATCGTATAATATATAGATGAAAATGAACATGATTATCTGTTAAAGAGTTCGTAACCTGACACCTAATGCAACTTGCCAAAACGTTAGCGATAATAATATATAATACTCTCTATATGTCCCAAAACTTTCACTAGATAAATGTATTCCCAATGCAAAGCTTTTAAATCTCCAGTTATTCATAAAACTACATACTATCGGAGAAACCTCATAATCATCATTCATACAATAACCTCTTTCTTTTAAATCTTTTAATTTCACTTCGTAATGTAATAATATTCTTTTCATTTAAATAATTGAATTCTTTCATATCCATCAAAACATTTTCTAAATCATCAATATATAATACATTATATGCAATTAGTTTATCTATTAAATAAGAAGATATTACTAATTCATATATACTACCAGATATAAATTTATGTAAATCATCATTTGTGTTTAATCGCTTAGATGTTTTTGCTTTTGAAATCATACGTTTAATAATACATCCAATTTGAATTTTAGTTATATTAAATTCAGCAGAAATATTTTCCTTAGACTCACCTAAACTATATTTTTTAAATATTTGTAAATTTCGCCCATATAAATTATCACGTGACATTTCTTAAACCTAAATTGTTCTTATATACTTCTAAACTACCCTTAATATTAATAATGATATTTTTACTTAGATATTGATCGTTCTCGATATCAGGTAATTTACTTTCAAGATCATCAATAGTATATATACCTAGTCTGAATAATTTATTTACAGTTAAAGTAGATAAATTTAAATCTTGAATTGTTGATTTTAAGAAATTTGGCCCAGTTCCTTTTTTGTCTAGACTCTTATCTAATTTCACCCAAGTCATTTGTCTAACTATTTCATTGATCCTACAATGTGAAAGATTGAATGCTTCACATAACTCAATAACAGATTCTCCGGCGTTATACCTATCGATAATTTTTTTATTACGATTTTTAAGTTTTGTTGACATTTTAACTCCTCCTAATTATTTATTCCAATCATATAATATATAGTTGAAACGTAACTTTAATTAAGTGTTATTACATTAATAACACTTAATTAAAGTGGAGGTGAAATATTATTAATGTATAAATCATTTAAATTTCGTATATATCCTAATAATGAAACAAAGTAATATTATTGATAAAATAATGGGGTGTACTCGATTCGTATATAATTATTTTCTTAATTTAAAAATTGAATATTATGAGATTAATAAAACCACTTTTACTTATAATATGTGTAGTAAAGAATTAACAGCATTAAAGAAAATTAATCCATGGTTGAAAGAAGCTGACTCTGTGTCCCTTCAACAATCAATAAGAGATTTAGATAATGCTTATCAAAAATTCTTTAAAGAGAAAACAAATTTTCCAAAATTTAAGAGTAAGAAGAGGCCAAAACAAAGTTATCGAACTAATGCTAATAAGAATAGAAGTATTCTTATAAAAGATAATACAATACGTTTACCCAAACTTGGTTGGATACGATTTTGTAAAAGTTAATTTACGGGATCATACAAAATCTATTAAAAGCATGTTATCGAACAATGTATTAAAATAAATATATGATAGGGGTTGTTATATGATGGATAAACAAAAGATTTATAACTTCATGGGAATTAATGAGAATCTGTTATCAGCTAAAGATAGAAGAGAATTACCTGAAGATAGTTTCGGTTTACCAGTGCAACGAAAATATCCATTAAATGATGAAGATCATATCAGAAAAGCTATTCAGTTTTTTAAGTTCTGTCCAGCTTTTCAAAAGAAGGTTTTAGCTATCAATATCAATAAAAGGGCTAAACTTCTAAATATGAAAATAAAGATTAATCATGATAATCCATTCTATAAATATGCAGATAAGCATATAATTACTGAATCTTTGGGATCAACTAATCATCTTGCTTTAGAGGGATTAGTTGATATTCCTGAATATGGTAATATCAATACTAAAGTTTCTGAAATATTAGATGATATACAATCTAAAATGATGACTAGTGGAGGAGAATTATTGGATTTTGAAAAAAGCTTACAAGAAAATATTATTCCACAATTAGTCACTTCATGCAAAAATGATATTGAATCTGGTTTACATATGATGAATCCTCTACGTTTATTAAATATGATAATGCAGAATCAATATACAACGGTTTTTCTATATGGACATTTTATTGTAGGTCCAAGTACTCAGGAGGATAATGAGATATTCTACAATATTATATCAGATATCTGTTATACTATGTATGCTAAAATATCAGGAACTGATAAAAATATTAAAGCGCAGATTAGTATATTGCAAAACTTAATAGATCATTTTAGCTGTAACATATTTCATATTGAAAGAAAAGTTCAAGAAGTTCTCTTTGATTGCTACATTCATCGGCGTGAGTTAAGTATAAATAGTGAAGAAATTATTTCATTCGATACTCTTAAATCTATGGAAGATCATCTAAATGATTTCCTCAGTTCTATTAAAGATAAGGAGTCTTCTATGTTATCGATATTAAGTTTTCCAAAAGAGATAATGGATTCTGTTCTTAAATCCTCCGATATGAATCTACTTAATACTAAGAATTATTTAAACAATCTGAAAGATCAACTTAAAAATCAAATAAATATTATAATGATGACCAACCAAATAAGTTGTGTTAGAGATCAGTTTAATGACGATAAAACATTTCTATTAAAAGATGTACCTAGAGATAATATTGATATATTCAATATAATTGAATATTTACCAGAAATGATACTTAGTAGAAACATTAAATATTACAATAAAGATTATAGTTTGTATCTTGATAGTAAAGATTTATTAACCTTTACAGGCCTAAGAAATTTACTTGATAATATATATATGACCCATGATAAATATGGTAGTGATATATATTTTGGTATCAATAAAGATAAATTGTATATACTAGGTAAAACTAATATTGCAGGAGAGGTTATAATGATCAAATTATATGATTGTAAGAATCTGAATGTTGAGAATAACTTTACAACTACTGATCCCAGTAAATTAACTCCTATGACTATAAGTAAAATAAATATTCTGATGAATGAAAAGGAGAATACTCTGTTATTAAGTAATATATTAACTGAAGGGTTAGACATCGATAAAGAAGGTAATATTAGATATGAAATGAAACCGAAGAAATCATATATGGATGAGTACGCAGATAATCATCGATTATTATTAGTTAATCTAAAAACTAAAAACTATGATGCTGCTAAAAAGAACTTAGCATTCTTATTCGCTCTAATTAGTATTATTGAACGTGATGTAATTTACAATAAAAAAACAAGAATCACTGATGATCAACGTATAGATGCAGAAAAAGCTCGTACTTTTGCAATCAATGATTTTAAAACATATTTGAAAGAAATACAGAAAGTTGATCCTAAATTTGATTTTACTAAATTCTATGAGGATGGAGGTTATGGCTCATTAGTAATAAATATATCACATGATTCAATATTAGGAATTAAGAAATTATTCAAAACAATTATGCTTGCATAAGTAAAATTGTGTACATTCAGTAAATCTGAATGTACACAATTTTTATTACTTACTACATCTAAAACATATCTATAAAGAAAGAAATTAAAAGGAGCTGTTATAATAATGTTAAAAAGGATTAAAACAAATAAATCTATTGAAATAACTTTAATGACTATAACATATATTATTCTCACATCTTTAATATTTTTATCATTTAGGTATAATACAAATAATATATCGTCCCCGTCCACTACTCAAAACAATGCACCTACTGAAATCCAAACTATAGCACAAGTGGATGAACCTAAAATTACCGAACCCGTACTAATTAGTGAGTTTTATTATGTTGATACTGATATCCTCAATGTACGTAGTGCACCGTCTATTGAATCCGAAAAGATTACTCAATATGTTAGAGATCAAAAACTTGAAGTTATTAATAAGTCGGAAACATGGTATCAGACTAAGGATGGATTTATTCATTCTGACTACTTAATAACTATAAATAAATATAATGAAAACATTAAGAAGTACGTGATATCTAGAGGATCGTTACCTTTAGATTTTATACGTTCCACAACTTTAGACATACGGACCCGATCAAATCTAACTATTAACGATTTAAGGTTATTACTTAAAGATACTGAATTAGAAGGAATTGAGAAATCAATACTTGATGTTGAAGATAAATATAAGATTAATGGTTTCTTTACATTAGCAGTTGCTCGTTTAGAAAGTGGTAATGGCACTTCACCTATTGCTAGAGATAAGAATAATTTATTCGGTATGAATGCCTTGGATGGTGACGCATATGCTTCTGCATATAGTTATAAATCAAAATCGGATTCAGTACATTCTTTTGGTAAAACCATAAAGACACGTTATATTGATAATGGGACTATATGTATATCTGAAATAAATCCTATATACTGTAGTAATTCCGACTGGGGAATTATAATAATTAAACTTATAAAGGAGGATTACGAACGTGTAAAAAGATAACGTTAATTTCAATTATATATTATTAAGACAGATAATATAAAGTTATATTTCCCATAACAAAAGATTAATAAAAGTAGGAGGTTGTTGTAATGAGTGTAAATCAAACTTTAAAGAAATCAAACAATTTACTCGAAACAAATGTCGAGATCGATCCAGTTGGTGTTGTCTATAACATAACCGGGTCCGCAGTAGAGGAATTCCTATACAGCTATCTGGTAGATACATGTAAAATTGATCGTGTTTCAGGTGTACGGACTAATGTTGTCCGCGACGGATCAGCTCGTCCAGAAATGTCATTATACGTATTTATTGATGATAAGTCCAGGGATGTTAATACCGGAATGCATAAAATTTCCTCGGCCCTTGCCAGTCGAATGGAAGAGGGAAATTATCAAATTTCCCCTGAGTTAAAAGAGGCAATGCAGCCTATTTGCAGAGATTTCAAGATCAACTCGAATCCAAGAGAACATGTCATTTACTTCAAATGTAGTATCTTCAAAGTTATCGGCATAATGTTTGCCGTCGATCCAAGAAGCCAAGCGATTACAATTTCTGAAATCGCCCGGATTAAGAAACGGGATAGTATCTTAACTGTGATCAAAACAAACAAGTTCTTAGATCGGGAAGATTCTGGCGGCCTTGATAAACTTCAAAATATTATTTCCCGTATCGAAGATTAATCGGATACTGAATAAAAAGATATGTGGTAACACATATCTTTTTAATTTTTTTGTAGAGGGGATTATGTATGGCAAAGAAAGAAAAACCTGAAAAAATTAAATTTGAAATAGTTGAATTTATTGGATCTTTAAAAGAGAGTGATCAGCACGACTGGTGTAAACTGGTTGCGCGTATTGCCTGGAATGATAAACCACCATCCTTAGATATACGTAGTATGAATTTATCTGATCATAGAGCAGGTAAAGGTATTAGTTTAACTGATGAAGAAGTCGACAAATTGATTGATTTATTATTAGAAAATGATTATGGATCATTGGAATTACTTGAGAAAGCTGTAGCTAAAAAGAGGAATCGGTTTACTATAACTACAAATAATAATACATATCTTAATACAGATGAGAATTACGTGATCGAAATAAAACAATAGGGGCGGTTGGTGATTCCCTTGGATATTATCTTTAATATGTTTAAAGTCAAATTTAAAAAGCTGGACGAATTAATGGATAAACATTGTTCTCATATTGGTAATACATCTAAGTTTAATATATTTATTAATCTAGAATCAGTTATTAATAAGTTATCTAGTTCTAGTATAGATCAATATTTAAAAGTTAAAGAAGACAGATCGTTTGAGTTAATAAGCAATATAATTAATCTAGCTGCACATTATAGACTCTTCTTCACAAAGAATAAGGTATATTCAAAGGTTTATATTTATACAGGAAATCCATCTACTAAGCATTATAAAAATCATATAGTATTACCTGAGTATAGATCTTATTATCAACATAAGTATTCAGGCGATCCAAATAATTTTGTATTAAATTCAGTATTAAACGAATCCATACCCTTCACTAAAATCATATTAGAGTACGTGGAGGGTGTATATCTCATTCAAGGTGATGGTATAGAATCATCTCTCATACCTCACATAATAACGAAAGGTTCAGATGAGGAATATATTAATTTCATTGTAACTACAGATAAGTACGATTATCAATATGCATGTAAAAACTTCTATATTATTAGACCAAAAAGAGATGATAGTTATGTTATCAGTAAAGAAAATCTTATTACTGAACTAAAACTTGAAAGTAAAATTGTTAATGATAAGAATATCAATGCTCAATATTATCCATTTATATTATCTATACTAGGAGATAAATATCGATCGATTGAGAAATTAAAACGTATAGGTTTATCTACTATCATTAAGATGGTTAATAAAGCTATTAGTATTAATATAATTGGTAAAGATGTTTATAACATTAATATTCTTTCAAATATAATAAAGGAAGAGTATAAACAATTACTACTCAATAATTACCAATGTATAGATCTAGATACCCAATTTCAATTATTAAATATAAAGGATTTATATACTATTACATCACAAGTGATTGATAAATTTGATAATGTATCATTAAAAAGGATAAATGATGAGTACTTTATTAACAACCCATTATCTCTGATGGAATTAACAGCCGCTACTAAACTTATTACTAAACGAAGTAAAACAAATATATTTATATAAGGAGTGATTTAATTGCTATTGAGTAAGGTAAGTCTACCTAAACTAAAGGAACGTTCTCTTAAATTACATGATGATTTACTTTTCGATACAGGTTGGTTTAATTGCAGACGAATACGTAAAGAGTTGGCACTGATAAGTGATGAAATTGATTATCAAGAGGGTCGTAAGCAATTTGCGAATAGACCTTATAGTAAACCAACTATGCTCAGAGCTGATGAGGTAGTCAATTGCCCACCAAGAAAATAATATATTTGAATGGAAGTGGATTATAATGAATGAATTACATGATGTGGTTTTACTTGATCTAAATACAGACATTAGGTTTACTAAAGAATTAATTGATATTGCATTGGGTGCCGACCATATATCTGAATTAATGCGCTGTGGATCATGGTTTGGTGAACTCGGAATTGGAAACGACCCGTTGATTATTGATAATAAGAGAATTGCTTTTAAGATTCTCAAATATTATTGGATTGGAAATATGCTATGGGCACTATTACTATTCTAAATACCCCTAGTGGTAAAATCCTGAGTGATCTCTTTAATACGGTAAAATTTAAACCACAAGGATTTGATGATAAAAGATCCCCGAGAAAGATTCATATAACTAAATTTGTTGCATGTTAATTTGAATGAAAGAGGTTTATTTTAATGGCTAAAATTTATGAAGTTATATTACTTTATTTAAACAAAGATCATCAATTTACCAAAGAAGAAGTTGATAGAGAATTGAAAAGTAATATGCTTATTGTAGAAGCGATACAGCGTAATTCTTGGTTCGGTGAATTGATTTCTATAGGGGATGTGAAAGCCGATCCATTCTTATGTAATTTCAGTAATATTGCATTTAAGATCATCCAGTATTATTGGATAGACAATATACTTGGCGGGTCTATTGAAATTTTAGATACTCCTAAGGGAAAGATTCTTGAAGCTTGTATCAGTAAAGTACAATTTAAAATGAATGGTGTATTTAATACGGAACAATTTTTAATAACTCACTTTAATGCATATTAATATAAATAAAGACTAAGCTTACATGCTTAGTCTTTATTTTTTTTGTCTTAGTATACAAATATATAATAATAAATATAAAGGTGGATGATTTATAAATGAATAATATGCCTACTGATATGAAGTTTTATAAATACATAGTAGAATCTTTTGTTATATTATTACCCGATGATCCAGTACCAATAGTTATAGAACCTAAACATATAACTGATATTGCAATTGAACGTGATTATGATGATGATTACTATCCTATTATACGATTATCTACTATATTGACACCTACAGTATATTTTAATATATTAAAAAATAAATTAGGTGTTAGGTTTAAACTAAGAATACAGAAGTTTATATATGATAAAAGTAATCAATTTCAATTTAAAACCGATGTGTTCAATAGAATATTTTCAGTTTACTTAAATGAAGATACACCATTTATGAGTCAATCAACTTATGACGAAACTAAGAAGGTAGAGAAATCTGAGACTACTCCTAAAGATTTAAGTAATGAATTTACATTTTATTTATTTAATGAATGGGACCTTATTAATACAAGGCGTATAAACAATAAGATATTTTCTAATTGTAATATGACTGATGTTTTAACGCATATGCTCGGTATTAATCATTTCATCGAAGTTCTTATGACTCCATTAGACAATACTACTGTATATGAAGAAGTTATATTTCCTCCTCTACCATTCTTAGGAGGATTATTGGCTTTAGAACAAGCATATGGATTTTATAAGAATGGATTATTATTATTCTTTGATGTTGAATGTACGTATTTTATTGATTTAAATGTTAAGTGTACAGCATTTAGATTAGCTGAATATACACAAACTGTATTTAATATACGAGATTCTATCAGTAGTGATGTATTTACTCCAGGAAGTTATGTGGATGATATTAATAAGAAATTTATTATAAATGTACTTCCTAATACTATACAAATGCATAGTCATTCAATTGTTACAGATCAGACTGAAGGTAATAATCTATTAATTATTAATCCAGAAACTGGTATTACAACTGACCTAAGAACAAATTCAACTGAACGTAAAGATGGGACATACAAAGTCATGGTCAATAAGAACAATAATGAATATTGTAATTCTATGGCTAAATTACAAAGAAGTGAAAATAGTAAAATTATAACTCTCAGTATAGGAGATTTTGATACCGATGTAATTACACCAAATAAAGAGTTCTTATTTGTATTTGAAAATCAAAAGATTAATACCGAATATGGTGGTAATTATCGTATTAGTAAAAATCATATTGTCTTTAATAAACAAGGTGAAGACTTTACTATAAATGCTACATGTGAATTTAGAAAATATACAGAATAGATGAGATTAACTCTCATCTATTCTCTTTTTAGTTTTTATTTAGTACCCATTGCTTTCTTAGTGCCTTTTTCATCAGGATCATTATCTACAGTTGAACCAGCTTCTTTAATTATAGCTTTTAATGCATTCATATAAGCTTTAAATCGCTCTTCTAAAACTGTCATTAATGCAGATATAACTAATTGCTTAATCTGCATATTATTTTTAAGAAATATTAATTCAATAGTAGATAACCCATCATATTTTTGATTAACTTCATCTGTTTTCTTTTGTTCAGCATCAGATTTATTTACAATAGTGACTTCAGTATGATTAGTTTTTTTTGTCGTATCGGCAAGTTTCTTTGGTTCATCAGTAGTCTTTTCGGGCTGTTTAGGTTGATCGGCTTCAAGAAGGATAAAACTATCCAACTGAGCAATATCAGTTGAACTATAAAACGTATTTTCAACTAAACAGAAATTCTCTGATACTGGACGTGTCTTCAACACCTTTTCCACACGCTGAAATTCCTTTTCTGAAGCATCCATTAAAGCTTTAACCATGGGCTCGATGTCTTTCCCATAATTAAAACAATAATTTTTAAATTCTATAACTTGGGTTTTTAATTTATCTCCTTCTAAGGCGATAGCTTCAACGCCTTTAGCATTACCACCACGATAATAGTTTTTCAATCCATTAGTCAAATCGTCATTAGCATCTAGATATTCACTATAAATATCCTTTTTGATTTCATCTAAATTCTTATATTTTTCTAGTGTTTGTTTATTAGACATAATCTTATCCGTTTGTTTCTGAATGGTGTATAAATCAGTTTTCAATCTATTTATTGGCATATTCCAAAAGGGTATCATTTGTATTTTAAGCTTACTATAATCAATTTTATCAAACTTATTAAAATTTGCATCCATCCAAGCTTTATTTGATTCAAACATAGATTTTGTTTTCTCCGAAAATATACCAAAGATTCTCTTAAAGAATTCAGCCAATTTTGCAAATACACCAGTAGTTTGATTACTAGCATTATTAGTAGCGACTTGGGCTTCTTCAAATAATACTTGATAATTCTCTAATGTAGTAATAATAAAATTTGATTCATCTTCCATTCTATTAAAGATAGTTTCATTAAACTCTTTAGTTACAGTTAAATTATTCCTTAATACTAATGCACAATAATCCATTATGAATCACCTCTAATCGTTTCTATTTTCTTTTCAGGTCCACTAAATAGAGATTTACGAATAATCACTTTATATAACTTCATACATTCTTTAATAGCATTAACCTTTTCAGTCATAACCGTTATACATATACTACCAATTTCTTTAGATTGAGTATATTTAAAATTAAAGAATGTATTAATAACATCCATCTTCTGTAAATCATAATTATGTTCAACGGTATCATCTTTTGTTATTCCAGATGAATTGGAATTCATACTTATATGGTGCATACCTGTAACTTTAGTTGTATTTCGATAATAAGTTGATGCACTCTTTTCAAAGAAGTTTTTCATACTTTCAATGAGAGATATAACTCTATCTTTTTCTTTATTAGCATCGTTGAATGTCCTTTTTAAATTTGGATAATCATTAATAACTTTATCAAGATATGATTTATTAACAGTTATATCAATCTCATCTTTATCTACATTATTACGATAAGTTCTCTTAGTATGATCTAAGAATTCTTCAGATGTAATCTCACCATTAGCTCCAATTACTTTAGCTCTTACTTTATTCATAAAAGTTTCTGAAGTAAATTCTTCTCTTTCTTTAATAATATCAGCTTTCTTCATAGTATGAACTTTATCTAATTCACTATTGTAATCATTAATAACGTTAGTTACCTCATCCAATTTAGGAATACTTGAACTAAATGTATACTCATATCCTTTAACTGTAAAGTCAGGTTTAAGATCACTAAACTTATCTTTATATTTAGTTAAGAATGAATCAAAATCTCCTATATAAGCATAGATAATCATAAATACGTTTTTCATGAATTCAATAAAACGATTTAATAAATTCTTAAAGAATTCAATAACAGAATGAATGAAATCACCCATTCCTTCAGTAAGAATATCAACATTCTGATCTTTTAATGCTAAATGAGTTACCTGAATATGATTTCTATTAATATCAAAATAATTTTCTTCTAATATTAAGAGAGTTTCTAAATGTGATTGAGTTACATCAAAATCTTCAATATAAGCTTTTGGTCTATTAGTTGTTACTTTTTTAGAAAATATATTTTCTAACATATATACCACTCCTTTTATACATAATCATTATTAATTTGTTTCAATAAATAAAAAAGTTATACTAGATGAATTAATTCATCTAGTATAACTTTTGGTATTAGAGACTTCGTATAGCCGCTTCGAGGATGGAATTGGACGGGGTATAACCGTCAATACTGTTGAAAGAATCCTTAACAACCTTAAATCTTAAGAATGTTTTTAGAATCGATTGATAATCTCTCGCCTCTTCTTTATATGCATCAATTTCAACACGGGCGATAGTCGATACTAAAGTTATAGTAAATCGCATCATCTCACTCGAATGCCCAACAAATGGTGCAATTTTTGAGTAATCGTCACCTTTAAATTTATTTGCAGCTTGATTAATTGCTGTGATTGAGCGGTTGATAAGAGTAGTCGCCTTTTTTTCCTTTTCAGTTATAACATTAATAGTCTTATCTTTATTTTTCAAAGAAGTCATCATCTCTTCTCTGGTAGGTCCATTAAATGATTCAAATTCTTGTTTTTCAGTTTCATTATTCCGACATGCCTTTTTGAGATTATCCTGGAACTCACTCAAAGATTCAGCACCTAGAACCTTGAGAAGCTCTTCTTTCGAATTTTCGGCGTTATACTCTGACTGAAGTGTATCTTTATGTTTGGTTAACGCATCTTGATGTGCTGAAGATGAGACAGCGTTTCCCTCAATATCTTTAGCATAATCCTCATGCGCCTTTGCAATCTTCCCAAGCTTATCAGATACTGCACTCTGTGCACTTTCAATAGTGTATTTAAATCCTTTATATTTAAACCCCTTGGGGTTTTTGCCACGAATTTCAGTTTCAAATTTGGTAACAAACTCTTTACCTGAAGAAAATATGAGACTTAGAGCCCGGCGAACAACCTCATACCAAGATTTGAGTTTATCCATTAACGTTTTAAACATACTCTTTATCCGCGTCCACATGTCAGTGGCAAATCCTTCTAATAGAATATCTACCGTCGAGGTCCCTTCAAATACGGATTCCTCCATCATAACATCCGAAATGTACATACCCGCCCGTATTTGATAAGATTCTTTCGCCGATTCTGTAATAATTAGATCATGACCTTCGGATGTTGGAATAGTATTAGGATAAATTATACTATCTTGACTGGATTGAATATTTTCCCGTTTACTGAAAATAGACATAACTTTATTTCCTCCTTCACTCTAGTTATATTTATTTAATTACGCTTCTTTTTTATAACGAAACGCGGCCATACATACAGCTTTATAATCATTATTACGAGCAAGAACTGCAGATTTCCAAGCCCCAAAATATTGAAGCGCGATAGTCTTTGCTTCACTAAAGGCGGACGAACGTTTTTGTGCTACAGCGACCATGTTATAATGCGCGGTACGAGTTGTATCAGCAATATCTTTTTTACCAGCATTAGTCTGATGCTCCCGTCCCATTTTATCAATTTTTGAAATTTCATCCTTAAATATTTTTTCACAATCTGCTTCAGCATCTTTTGCTTTCTTTGCTGCCGTTTCAGATTTAAGTGTATTGATAATGTCCCCAATATTGATAGGTTTCTCTTCTTTATCAGTTTCATCTTTGGCCCCATTGCGGAAATGCCGATATAAGGCCTCAGTGTACTCATCTTTATCAAGATCATTTACACCACAATAAGTTCCTCTTAACTTGTTGAAAATTTCATCTTTAGTCTCATCAAATTTCTCAATTTGAGATTCTATTTTCTCCCCACTGGTATAATTTAAAACAACAATGGCTGAGCTGGCAGTAGTTAAGAATGTGTTTGCCTTGTCACTACCGTCAATGTTTGTGTATTCAAACATCTTATATTTGAATCCACCAAGAGTTAAACCTCTCAGATCTTGTTCATGCTTAGTGGCAAAATCTTTGCCTGATTTAAACATGTTGTCAAAAGCCCGAATGACTGAATTAAAAAACGCCCTGAGTTTACCAAGCATATTGGTAAAGAAAGCTTTAATACGCTCCCATACATTACCAGCCATACCCTCGGTGACGGAATTAAACTTCTCCATACGGGCATCGATTTCCAAAGCATCGGCTCCAGATTCTTGGAGGATTTTAACATCCTTCCGCATTTCCAAATCCTCCATGTCAAGCGCATGGATAGATTCAATAACTCCAAGTAGATCCTCATATCCTTCTTGTACGGCTAAAAGCTCGCCGTTGAATTCGGTATGATAACCTTCATAAACAGGTATACTCACATCAGTATTTGTGGATGATTTTCTAGCGAAAATACTCATATTTTTAATCCACCTTTCTACATTATTTTTTTATATTAATGTTTAATGTTGTGATAATAAAATAGTCTACATTTTTACAGTAATTTGAATCCATTACCATCTGAAGATTCAGATTGGGTTGCCACATCATTAATTGTCCAACCACGATTTTCTTTATTGAGTTCATCCATAGATTTTGATTCACTTGTAGTATGATTAACTCGTATTTTATCTGATATAGATTGAAGTTGACGAATAACTTCACTTTGCTTCTTAATAACAGCAGATTTCTTATTTGCTGGTAAAGCAGCAATACCAATACTATTCTTATTCAATTCAATAAAGGCCGCCTGTTGTTTTAAGTAATCGGACATTCTCATTCTCGAATGATAGAAATAAAAGATTAATTCTCTTATGATGGGCACTAATACTAATACGCCACCGATTATTAATGTAGGCACAATGATATCATCAATACCTATAACACTTTCTTTACCACTATTAATAACACCGTTAATGGCTTTTGAGAAATCACCCGATTTAACACAACCATTAAACTTATCAAGATTTTGAATACATATCCAACCAGTTTGTTTAGTATTCTTAATAATAGTAAATTCAATTCTATCTGGTCGTTTAATGTAATCTACATATGAAGAGATAATAGAAGATATTGCCTCAACACATGCACAAACTAAAAGGTTATATTGGAGAATAATGAATTCTTTCTCAAGTTTAAATCCTTTTTCAAATGCATCTCTATAAGCAGTAATATTAGATATGGATTTATCAACTATATCCAATTCGGATATAGTTATATTGGATTTAGTTGCAATATCCCTTAAAAGAGCAATACTACTCATCATAGATTTGTAACCACTATATCTGGTGATATCACCAGCACTAATAGGGATATCTTCAAAATTAATATGGGATTTTTCTAATGCAGATTTATATAGATTGGATATCATAGTATTATTAACTTGAGCCTGTTCGGATTCCATTAATCCATAAACTTTATTTCTATCAGCAAATGTCATAGCATTTTCAAGTAATATAACCATCATTGGATTATTAATCATATTAATACACCTCCATTATTTTATAACATAAATTAATTTTCTTTATTAATTGTAAAATTATATTCATACAATTCTATTGCTCTATCGAATAACAGATTAAATGCTCCTTCCCATTCAACCCCATGCTCATCATTTGGTCTAGCAGTATGTGCTAATTCATGCGCTAAAATCTCAGGTAACGCTGAAAGTGGAATATCGGTTGATATATCAATTAACGGTGTGCTACCGTCGTCCGGAAAAGTTGTTCTTCCTGCTCCTTCTAAACCATCTATATATTGAATATCTGCCAAAATTTCAGGAAATAATTCTTCAAACGCTTTTAATACAAAAGGTATTGGATCATTAATAATTTTTAATACCATATTATACCCTCCATTATTTTATAACATAAATTACATCTTATTCATTAGTTTAAGAATTTCTTTAGTATCTGTCTTAGCAGAATTCTCTCTTTCTAATCCATTGAAGGTTACTGATTGATAACTCTTTTGTCCATCAAATAAGAAATGGGCTATTTGTGTGGAACTATCCACGACAACAAAACCTAATAAGAAATATGTTTCCATGATCTTATCTACAAACATTGGATTCATTAGATCAAAACCATAATGAGTTTTAATAAATTCCACTTCTTGTGCTGAAACTACAATAGTCGTATTAGGTAAGATTTTATTTGGTAGAAATAATCTGTCCTTCATCTTGGCCATAAGCTTCTTACGTTTTAATGTTATCCACCAAGGAGATGCACCTTGACTTCTACTAACAACATCATCTTTTATTTCTTTAATATTAAATAAGAAGTCTTTAAAGAATTCTGTTTCACCAGTAGTCCATTTAATAAAGTTAAAGAACTTGTTATCATTGTTACAACCATTGATAAGATTAGTTATCATTTCATCAGAATTTATCGGATGCATAGTTGTTTTAACCCCAATGATAAAATCTTGATAACCGTGGTTTAATCCGTCATTGTCTATTACATTAACTCGAATATGCAAAGTTGTAGGGACTAACTCATTGGATTTTTTTACATCATTATCCAACAATACTTTTTCATTCATCTTAACATCATTATCTTTTGGTTTAGCTATACTTTGGTATTTTGATGGGGTATCTTTATCCAGATTTTCAGTTATAATTTGATTATGACGAGCTGACACTTCTGGATCTTTAAAGACATATAAATTATTTCTAGGATTAAATTTACTATTGACACTTTCCATGACAACATAATCTAAAATACTCATAAGTTGTTCATTATTACATTTTAGTACTTTAGTAGTTGATCCTTCACAAGTAATGGCTAATATATGCATATTTCCAGTTTCACTAACAAAACAATTATAGTTCTCAATAATATGAGCATCAACGGCACTATTAGTAAGATCATTTCTATCAGTTTTAATATCAAGGTTCTGGTGAAATTTCTTTAAATACCCAGCAGCATCTATATCTGAATCGAGATTAAGCATAGGACTCATTGTAAGAACAATCTGTGTGAAAGATGAATATTCACGTTCAAGTGCTTTAGATATAGTTTGTAAAGTATCTATATCCATAGATCTAGATACCAATACTGGAAATTGTAAAGTCCCTTCGGCACTACGTTTTGATATAGATGAATACTTTTTACTTTTAAAGTACTCTTCAGCAGTACCAACAACATTTATTGCTTTAATTGTATCGAGGACATCTCTTAATAATCCCATTTAAGTTATCATCCCTTTCTAAACTATATTATATCTTATGGATATGTTTTGAAAACAAAAAAAATATTCATCCAACAATATACGATTATCTAGATAAGTTTTTTAAATACTTTCTATGTTTTTCGTCATATCTTTCTTGTGCGGATAGTTTGCTTAATCGTAGATTATTATCCTCCTTTCTTTTATTGAATCCATCTCGATCCGTTATTGTACTTCCGGCACTTATTATAAATGCGATAGTTTGTAATATACTCATAACTAAAACATCCCCTCCAAATTTCTTTTTACGTCTTTGTAATTTAATTACAATCGACAACAACAACTTGTGAGGGAGAAGTTTTAATAATAAATATAAATACCATAATCGTAGTTGGATGAATATTATTTTGCTATTATGCATATATAATATATATACATACTTTCCATTAATTCTCCGTTAATACAACAAATATATAATAATCCTTAAAGAAGAAGGTGAAATACATATGTTACTTAGAGTAAGAATTACCCCTGCTATTGGTTTAAATGTGCGTGAAGGTCCTAGTACGTCATTCAATAAAGTATCAGCTTTATCTCAAGGGACTGAAGTGGTTGTAAATGATCAGGCGAGTGATGGGAGTAGAAAATGGTACAGACTTGATGATAATAATGGGGGTTGGTGGATTTGTGGAGATTATGTAGTAATTGTTGAAAATCTAGACCCGAATCAAGTGCCGACACAAACACCGCCAACTCCTCCAGCAACCCCACCGTCGACAACACCACCTATAGATACCGCAGTAACTCCACCTAAAGACTACGCTGCAATTCAGGCCGCTTTAATTGCAAGTGGAACTTTGCCTCCAGATAATGTATTTGGTAGTAATCTTGATGTTACATCTATAGGTAAAAATAATGCTGAACAATTATCAGCTATAACCAATAGCTCAAATTTTCCACCTTTAGTATCAGTTAATAAAGGGGTTAATATTTATAACTACTTCATGGATCATTCATTTATAGAGAATAATCTAAAGAAGGTAAGGAATAATCTAAATCTAATTGGAGATAAAGGGTTTAGTGATATGAATCAAAAATTATTCACTGAATTTAATAAGTATAAAATTGCATTTCCAGATTATCATTTATCAAAGACATTTGCTTATGTATTCTTTACTCGACCTGATCTAAATTTGATCGAATATCAGGGTGATGGTATTTATACATTATTACCTGATGTTGAAAAAGATCCTACGTATTATTACTTATCTAAAAATAATTCTAATATATTATTATCATTAACCAGATACTTATCAGCAGATCATCCGTTCCACCCATTTTTATCTAATACGGCAACTTCTTTTGAAATAGCCGATGAGTATATAAAGACAATGGAACATGGTGAAACTTTTACTGGTTATAAAGTGATGTACGGTAAGAATAATATTGAATCAAAAACGGCTGGAACATTTAATGTTAACTTCATAGATGATCAAGAATTTTCTGTATATAAAACACATAAAGCATGGATTGATTATATATCTAAAGTTTACAGAGGGGAATTGAAAGCTAGTGATGAATACATTCATAAAAAAATATTAGATTATGCGTGTTCAGCATACTATATACTTTGTGGTCCTGATGGTGAAAGTATATTGTTTTGGTCTAAATACTTCGGAGTGTTTCCAACGAATGCACCATCTAGCGTAACTAGTTGGACCAAAGGTAATCTGATGAAAATACCAGAGTATTCAACAACATTCGCATACGCGTTTAAAGAAGACTTCAGTCCTTTAACATTAGCTGAATTTAATATGAATAATACAGGATCATACTTATATAGAAAAGTATATGAGCCAACATTAGTGGGTACTGGGAAAACATTCATGGGTGCACCATTTATTGAAACAAATATATCTAGAGGATCTAAGGCATATGAATTTAAACTTAAATTTAGGAATTAGAGGTGATTAGTAATTATGACTATACTACAAAAAGATTACAGTAGTAATTATTCAATAAAAGAATTAGCTATAAATGACATAGCTCCTAAATATTTTGATATGGTTGATATTAATCAATTAAATATTGGAATGTTTGGTTATAGTACAGAAATGATATCCAATACGACTGAAGATACATTTAATGCAGTTTCAATATTCTTGAAAGAAATGTTTCCTAATAAAGCTATATTACCAGAATCAATTTATAATTATGCATCATTATTTCAATTAGATAATTTATTTGCAACGCCTGCAAGTACGTATATGATGTTATTTATCAATGAGAAAGATATAGTTAATTTGGGGATAAATAAAGGTTCTTTCTATGAGTTTATATTAGATTCCGATCTAGTAATAGACATTGAAGATAAACGATTTATGTTGGATTATAATATAGTTATAACAGCCAAACCATATAAGACAGATTATATTTTTACAGCTCAATATAAATTAGATTTTACAAATTCATTGAGTGATGAAAATGGTCCGTATATATTAAAAGCTAAAAGAATAAATTATACTGGGAATAAATATTTAGGTTTATTTGTTAAGGTTAGACAATTAAGTAAAACATCTATAAGTGAACAAGTATTCACTAATGATAAAATTAACTTTCCTACATTCTCACTTAATTTTGTAGATCAATTAGCAAATTTTGAAATATATTATAAGTCACCAGATTCATCTGATTTTATTCAACTGAAAAAAAGAGTTGTCAATACACCGGCTATAGATACTCCATTCTGTTATTATACCGTTAAAAATCAAAATGAAATTGTTATCAGTTTCTCAACACTCAGTAAATACTTTCAACCAAAATTTAATTCGGAATTTAAAATAGACCTGTATACAACGACTGGAAGTGCTGGTAATTTTCCTGCATATACAGGTACTGAAGTAAATGTTATTCCTAAATCTGAAATATATACGTATAATAATGGTATTGTCATATTTGCTATACCACAGTCTGATAGTGTAGGTGGGTCTGATTATTTAGACATTGAAGAATTAAGATCGATTGTAGTTGAAAAATTCTCTACTGTTGATTCATATACTAATGAGAATGATTTACAAGTATATTTCACTAATTTTAAATATAGATATGGTAATGAGATATTATTTATAAAAAAAAGAGATGACGCATTTGAAAGATTATTTTCATCATTTGCGTTACTGAAAGATGAGAATAATGATATTTATCACACTAACACATTACATGCAATTATTATACCAAGTGAATTCGATACCATATATATTCAAAATAAGTTACTAGTTTTAAAACCAGGACATCTTTTTAGATTCTAATATGAGTCTCGTTGCATAGTAATATGCAATTGCAACTACTTTAATTGCGGGAAACTCCTTATAGCTTAAACTGATATAAATATAAACAAAGTTTAAGATTGGACAATCTGCAGCCAAAGATCTATTTATAGATTTAGGTTCAACGACTAGAACGTAAAGTTCGTAGGGCTCAAGTGAGTGGGTGAGAATCCCTTAAATCGAAATGGGTAGCCCCAGTATAACAACGTTATAATGGGTGAAGATATAGTCTGTGCTTTAAGGAAACTTAGAGAAATAACTTAACCGTAAGTCTTACTAATTCATTCCTAATAAAATATTATTATGGGTATAACAAATAATATAAGAAAGGAGGTGAATAAAAAAAATGATTAAGACTTTTAAAACAAGAATACGACCGACTAAAGAACAAGAAGTATATTTAAATAAATGCTTTGGATATAGACGATTTATATATAATAATACCTTAGAGTATTTTAATAAGATCCTAGAATTCAATGGTAATATTATTGATAAGGATTTAAAGAAGTTCTTCGATAAATTTGATTTTATTACTCATATATATTCTAAGAAAGAAAAAGAACCGGGATTTGAATGGACTAAAGAATATAATAAAACTGTAAAGAATGAAGTGGCTAGTGATTTTAATATAACTGTCAACAAGTTCTTTAAAGATATTAAAAATAAGAAACGGTGTAAACTTCATTTTAAAAGAAAGATCCATGGTAATGGATCATTCCGAATATACAATAAGAATAAAGGTAACGTTAAAATTATTGACAAAAACAAATTCTCTTTTATTATTAATAGAGAATATGGTCATATGTCATTGAAAACTTTTGAAGATATAAGTTTCTTATATCAATATGAAATAAAAACAATGACTATTAGTATGAAGAATTTTAAATATTATGTATCATTTACATATGAGTTAGATGTCCCAAAGCATACTCATACGAAAAACATAGTGGGTGTAGATCTAGGAATACTTAATCCGGTAGTTTGTTTTGATGGAAAAGATATCATAAATCCTAAATTCCCAAAGGGAATTATTAAGAAACTAGAGAAGAAAACCGATAAACTTTCAACGATAGTTTCTAAAAAGAAGTATGATAAGTACGATCCATCGAAAAACTATATAAAAGCGAGAACCAAGCTTAATGATATTTATATTAAAATAGTGAATATCAGAATGGATTATATTCAGAAGGTTTCAACCTTCTTAGCTAAGACTTATAGAAACGTAGTAGTCGATGAGTTTAGTTTTAAAGAATTACTTACAGAATCTGATGGTATTAAGCGTATTAATAGGGGTATTCATAGAGTTGGTGCCTTTACGTTTACACAAGTGTTAAAATATAAATGCTACTTTTACGGTAGCGAATATATTTTAGCGTTACCTAATACTACTAACACATGCTCTGAATGTAACCATAAACTTAAAACTAAGTTAAAGTTATCTCAAAGAATCTTTAATTGTCCAATATGCGGGCATATAGATGACAGAGATAATAATGCGGCTATTAATATTTATAAGTCGTTTAAAGGATCTTTATTAACTAACGTAAATAAAGATTTCGCCGTTGGTCGGACGGTTTAAAGAACCTTAAACGGTTAAGTTATTGTGGTATCTAACGAATACTACTAACACGACAGATAAGGTAGATACCAATGCCGTTGAGTTAATTCCTATCCTGACTATTAAGGATGATATTGGTGTATTAACTGATGACTATATATTCACAAATTTATTTCTAGTTACAGTTAGTAAATCTCCAGGGATTATTGGTTACTATATTAATTCAATTGATGATAAATTGTCTCTAGATTACGAGTATGTGAATTCAGATTCCATAGTACAATTCATATGTAATAACATCAATATATATAGGAATGCAATTGCAGGTGAGGATGTATACAAGATTACAGTCGCATTAACTCCAACCTTAGATGACGGTGAAGTAATGGCAACTAAAGTTGCCAATATTATTACAGACTTAGGAATATTAAAGATAAAAATAATGGTGGAAGATAATGGAGTGGAGATTTGCTATTTAGATACAATAATGACAGATTTCGATGAATTAACGAATATATATACATTTGAAGCAACTTTGAGTACTACTGATTACATGACTTTCGACCAATATATGCAAGTTATGAATATTAATAATACTATCGATGGGATTATTTTAGTCAATACTTTAATACCTATGTATAATTGTAAATTAAATGTTTATGCTTTCTATAAGTATAGTGAACTTGACGAAGAGGGAAATCTATATAAAATACCCCATATATATGATCATATTGCTGAATTACAACCTTATACTTTAACAAATAAATATTCAACAGTAGATAAAAAAGTTAATTTCATAAGTCCTCTTAATATCTTAAGAAGTATGGTAAACTTCACATCCGCTAATAATGTTGATGGGTATGATGTTACCATCAGTGCAGTTCCATTTGTATCAGCACCTATGATGAAAGATCCAATTAAGTATAATTCTTTTATGAAAACTATATTGATTCAGTATGAATATATGCAAAATGCATTATCTAAAGTCACTAATAATTATGGTATAGATATGAAATTTTATAATACTTATGGGAGATCAAATAATTTTATTGCAGGTGATCTAGGGGTTCAACTAGATAATGTCAATACTAGAATATATATTAGAGTTAAACCTAGCGTTGGTTCAGATGTCGATGATTTAATTCTATCATTAAAAGTATTCATCAAGAAATTTATTGAAAGTATAAATGCTTTAGGTTCAAATGGGATTTATATATCCAATTTAATTACTAGTGTAGAAACAAATTTTTCCACCGTTGAATATATGAGGTTTGGTAATCTTAATGATTACGATTCTTCGGTTCAAATAATAGAGAACCGAACTCCCGATATAACATCATTGTCTAAGATTGATAGACAAAATTATGTGCCTGAATATCTAACAATTAGTTTAGACGATATTATTATTGATCTATTGTAGAATCAAACATTATACTAATTAAACGATAACGAGTGAAAGAGGCGATAATAAAATGACAAATTTTCCTAAAACTAATAATGTTGTTGTTAAGCATAATACAGGAGTTAAAACTCTTAATGCCATTAATAATATGAGTATTGGTGCGGCATGTAAAGAAGCTTATATGAAGAGAGTGCTAGTTGAACACTATGAAGACATAGATGCAAGTGCTATTCAATCTGAGAAAGAATATGAAAATAGACAGGCTGGGGGAAATATCGCCAGTCGACAAATACTAGAATCCCAATTATTCTATAAGAGTAATGATATTTACAGAAGTGGCAAAGAGATTTTATTCAAAGAAATTGTATTTGAACTGTTTAGAAAATCCTTGAATCTTGATGAAGAGTTCGTTCTTGAACATCTTGAGAATTTAAAACAAGTTTCAGATTCTTATATCGATAAGAATGGTGGTTTTAAACTTCTTGAAACTGCCAGTATGGAGAGTAAATTCCCATTATTGAAAAATATACAGTCTCTATGCGAAAGTGTTGCCAAGGAAGTTAGTAAGAAGAAGATGAAATTGGCACCACAAGTTAGCACAGCAAATCAATTAACATTTGAACTTAGTGAAGATGAGAAGAATGAATTTGATTATGAGAAAGATAAACTTGGTATGGATGAGTTGGCAGGTCTAGTCAAACAAAAAGTACTAACTGTTATTCAAGATGAAAAAAGTCGGCAGAGTAAAGAAGATGATCTCATTACAGATATTGAAAATCAATTGAGGGATGATGATACTGTAACTGATCCTACATCTGCCCAAGAAGCATTTTCTAAAATTAGGATTAAACAAAATCCCGTTGAAGAGGTTACATTGTTTAGTGCTTTAATGCACCACTCTTATAAAGAGTTGTTAGAGAATACCGCCACTCAAGATTCTGATACCAATAATGCAGATGATAGGGAAGATAGAAATTATAAGGTTAATGTTGATGTGGATGATATTAATGGTAGTAGTGACCTTGATCATTTAGATCATCAAAATAGACATTCTAATGAGTATGATTTATCTGGTGAGATCGGTGAATATCAACCTGATAAAAATACTTCATTCATCGACAGGGATGAATTTGAGATCGATATGGATATGGTCCTTGCTGAGGCATTAACTAAGTATACACTAATTGAATTATGTCATACCTTACAACTTGAAAAATACGATGCCAAATCTGTTAAAAAACTTTCTCAGAAATTACTACAATAAAAAAACGTATAATATGGAGGTAGCTTTTAAAGCTACCTCCATATTATACGTTTCGTTTAGGTCTTATGGTAAGTTCTCCATTACCAGATAATATTTTAAAAATAAAGTTAATATCAATAGTGGGTGGTATTAAATTCTTTAATAATTGTGTAATTTTATTTCTAATCTCAGTAATATCTTTTTTACGATCTATCTTGATAATCATCTCTTCAGAAGTAAAACTAAAGTTATATTCACCAGTTATCTGACTTCCCAACCTAATTAAAATTGAAGTCGCATTAATTTTATTCTTCTTAATTTTTTTCAATTGATCATAGATATAATTATTGACCAATCTATTCTCAACTATTTCTGCAATTTCCGACATAGTGGAACACCTCTATTCTTTTATATAATTAATATATTGTATATAGGTAAATATAAAATAACTATTTTATTATATAATAGAATCCCTTTCTATTATGTTATCAATACCCTCATTATATACTTTCCACGATTCAACTTTCTTCTTATTGAACTTGCAATCATACTTGTCCATATATTCAATATGAATTTCTATTCGTGGTTTAAATGAATAAAATTTTCTTACCCTTCCATCTATTATGAGACAATCTTCAATCAATAAATGTTTCTGAATCATATCTGAATAAGTCTTACCGGCGTTATCCCAGTCGGGTCTTGGGAGAGCGCATAATGTTTTTAGTTCAGCTAATATCTTTTCAACCTTAGACATATTATCGGGCATTTTCATATACAGGTCACAATAAAATTTACATGGTGTGGTTATTAAATGATGTAAGTCCTTTGAACTATCCATAAAATCCTTAAATATATCATTATAATTCTTGGCATCCTTCACATAAAAAACCCTTCTTCTACCTATTCTTGGGCGAGCCGTTGCCTGTGGAAAGAAGTAGAAAACAAAGTCTAATGATTCCCATTTTACTCTTTTTAATTTCATTAAAGCTTTTTTAAGATTGTCGATGTCTTTAGTCGATGGCTTTAATAAATTTAATATATATTTGAATCGTTCTGAAAAATCATTTGGTATGTGATCATATTTTTCTTGATATTCTTTAATCCTTCTCTTCATATTACACCTCTATATTCTAAATAACGGTTCAATTTTATTCCGAATATTTTGTACAAATTCTTTATATATATTACCAGGTAGATCAATAGTTGAACCAAAGAATACTGAAAACATAGTTTCTAATCTGACCATAAAATTAGGTTTGGTTATGTCGATACCACATGATACTGCTAAGAATTCTATCAATCCCTGATTCTGAAAGAATAATTCTGGTTTACTAGTAGAGCTAATCATCAAATTACTATACAAGTCCTTTATACCTATTTGAACTTTCATTTCAGTTGGTAAACCATCTACTGTCCAAGATTCACCATTACCACCTTTATCAATACTTATAGAATCTATTATTCCCAATTCGCAGGAAAACCATCCTTTGGCAAATGCTTTTACTAAGAATGGTGCGGAATAACTATTTGCCCCAGTTTGTCTCGGCATAGCTAATCCTAATATATGCATTAATGGAACTAATATATTTAGATAAATACTTTCTTTATCACCATATGGAGATACTAAATTCATACTCACACTATATGATTTATTATATGCGGAATCGCCCCATAATTCAGGGAATAGTATATTAGATCCAGTTAAAACTTTATCTGACATACCAAGTAATCTAGACCAGAATCCATCTCCTGAACTATTAACCATTTTTTGAGATATTTCTTCTAAATTATTAGCGAATGATTGTTTAGCAACATCAATATTTTTAAGATTGGCTGTATTAGTTAAGAAAGATAATTCTTTAATTATTCCCTCAGTACTATCAAACATTCCTTCCATTTTTGATTGATGTGTATTATTATTTGATGATTCCGAGAATGATGTACTGGGTTCTACATAAAATTGCACGTATTTATATCTACCGAACATGAGATCATATATGTCAGTTTCAACTGTAGATACATCAAATAGTGATTTCTTCGGAGTATCTTTAGGCACATAATCGCTTTTATACTTGTAATCACTCCAGTCGTAGTATTTATATGGTGCTCCATCACCAGGACCTTTTAAATCTCCAATCTGTAGATATAATGCACAAACCCTACACATGAGATTGACATATTTCATGTATTCTGCGTAATCTGTCAGAAAATCAAAATATCTTATTTCTGATGTATTCCCAATTATCTTTAGTAATGAATCTTGTGCTTCAGGTTCATCCGTAGTTTTACCTGTAAAAAAGGATGTTATTGCTGAACGGTCATCAGCAGATACATCTGGTAGATAATTAGGACGACCTGGAACAAAATATATTATAGGGGATTCAGCCACTATGTTCTCAAGATATTTTCGCCCTAGATCTAAAGAATCGTTTATTCTGAAATCAGTTTCTTTTGTAAATTGAAATGGGCATCCGAATAGTCTGGTTGAAGCGTCGATCTTAACTTCATACTTTTTTGTTGCTGCATATAACATCTCTATTATTTTAGCATCAAGTCCTGGGCTAGTTCCAGTCGCTGGAGGTGTATCAGTTGAACCTGTAGATGGTGGTGATGTTGTGGGTGAAGTTAATGGTGGTACATCTGTACCAGGAACTTTTGTTGCATATGTTCCACATATCCACCCCCTACCATCTGTTAAACCATACCAAACAACTCCACCGACAATAACTAATTTATCAACGTTTACAACAGTTCCTTTTGGTATTGAACCACTGATTGGATAGTTAGTTCCAGCACCTTCTCTGAAATTTAAATCTGAAGAATTCGTTGTTATAGTTACATCATATGACATAATGAAAACCTCCTTTAAATATAAAAACCATAGAGATAAGATATTAATCTTATCTCTATGTTTTATATTAATTATTAAGTTATTCTACCTCTAGCAATAGTTTTGGCCACTTCATAGTTTCTAGATTCTTTATCCTCTTTCTTAGTCCCCATTCCCATAAAAGGATTTATACTAGTACTAGTTTGTCCTGGAGCAATAATAATATTATTTTGTGAAGTATTTCCAGATGTTGGAGGTTGATTATTTGATACATCAACTTGAATTTTCATATTTGAAAGACTACGTATACCATCAGTTGTATTACCAGTATTCGATGCTATTGATTGTAAGACATGTATAGCTTCAGATAATAACTCATCACTAAAGCTACCTGTATTTGATGCTTGTTGATTATTACTCATATATGATCTTACTGCAGGAGAACTTCCTGATGAGAAACTTGGGAATGACAAATTATTCATAACTGTGCCGTTATCTGGATTAGATGTGAGTTTGCTTGTTATAGAGTCAGTTAATTCTCCGAAACCACCAGGTACATGTTGTGCCCCATATCCACCTTGTTCTGGGTCCCAATCAGATAAGTCTGAGTATAATCCAGACATCCTGCCTGAATATATGCCAGAATGTTTACCCCAATAACTCTTTGCTTTAAATTCATTATATAAATGATCAAATTCAGATTTACCAGTTTGAGATGTTTTTGAATATGCTGACATAAATGGACTTATATTAGCAGGTCCAGTATTTGCAAAATCTCCTAAGAATACTATTGATCTAGGATCTGCTATTTTCTTAGGAACTACTCCATATTTATATACTTGAGATAAATTTGTATCTCTAACATGATTCATAATCATGTCGTCTTCAACTTGTTTAGTAATACCATAATTGCTAGTTAAGAAATTTTGCAATCTAGTTTGTTCCGAATTAGACCAAGGAGAATTACTATTCCAATTAACTTTATTAGCAAAATAATTAGCTTCACTGTTACCAGGTAATTTTGCCGCCATATTTTGCATAAGTTGTTTAGCGTATCCACCTCTCCATTGTAAAGCTCCAATGGATGGTGATATAGATTGTCCTGTACTTCCATTTATGTCATTCTTAGCAAAAGTATAGTTTCCATTAGATTCATGCTTAATAGTTTCTTCAGCAGTTTTCTTCAATATAGCATCTTGTAAATTCTTTGGTATAAAATCAATACCTGCTGTACTAGATGGTGCTTGTATAGGTGAACCCGTATCATCAGTTCCCCAAGATAATTGATCATTTCTTCCAAAGAAGGCATTCTCAGTATATATACCCATTAACTCACTCAATTTACTAAATAAATCTTCACCTGAAAATGGTCCTTCTTTTTTTGCAACAGATGGGCTAGAACTCGGTGTATCTGTACTTGGTGTAGGGATAGGTCCACCACCATATTTAAAGCCCCATGCTTGTTTAGCCTCATTCATTACAGTGTTCATATTATATGAATGTGAATATTTTTCTCCTCTTGGGTCGTTAATCATAACCTTATTAGGACCATCATTACCAACAGCTACTACAAAATGTCCGGCTGAAGTAAATGGTGAATTTTCTGAAGCTGACGATCCGGGTCGAATTCCAGATAATACTATAGGCACACCATTATCTAACCAATTTCTAACAGTTCCTTTATTTGAAGATGGATCGATCTGTGTTGTTTGCATACTAAACTTCTTTGCTATATCATTAAAATATCCCCAACTAGTTCCTTGATTCGTACTATACCCATCTTCTTGTGCGATCTTAGCCATTTGAACTGGAGTATATTGCTTACCAGTTAATTGAGATACAACCATCGCGGCTGATGTTGGCCCACAACCACGTTTTTCCATTGCTGGATTAGGTGAGTGTCCTTTTCCTGGACTATAATCATAAGGAACATTAGCCCAACGATCATCGGCTTGGGAATAATATGAGAAGTTATTAACAGTCGATGGGGCTTCTCCAAAACCACCATTAAATCCACCCATACCACCTCGACGAACATTAGATGTAGTATTGGTACTGAAGTTCGCATCTTTAAGCTCAAGATCGGCATTTCCATTGAAGAGGTTTACAACCGAATTCCAACCATTCTTTACTTTATCTCCAATTTTACCAAAAGTATTTTTCATACCATCAGCAATATTTTTAAAGAATGATTTTATTGGTGTAATAGCATCATCCACATATCCTGAGATAACAACCCAAGTATCTCTAAAAGCCTTAACTATAGGTTCTGTTTTCTCATTAATATCCTTTTTAATTCCGGCCACTTTTTCATCAACAATTGACGTCATAACGGACCAAGTATCTCTAAATGACCCTGAAATCAAATCGACTTTTTCACCAACATCTTTTTTAATCTCAGCCACTTTTTCATCAACAATTGACGTCATAACAGCCCAAGTATCTCTAAATGATCCAGTTATCGAATCTAGTTTTGTGCTCGTTTCAGTACTAATCTTTTCACTGGTCTTACCTAAATTAATACCTAATGTATCTATAAAGTTATTTGCCGTAACTCCAATCCCATATATAGTTTTTGCAGTCTTTTCAGAATCTAGTATACCCAATGATGCACTTTCCAGCCCACCCGATATTCCTGAGGCTATTCTCATTCCAGTAGATATAGTTCCATTACCCGTAACATTGAGATTCTTTTTAACGGTATCGTTATTTATAAAATCACCAACTATTGGCATATTATTGGCGACCCATTTAGTATTGTTAACAATACCATTGCCTACATAACTAGCTCCCTGAGAAATCTTCCCACCAACGTAACTAGCTCCATTTTTAATTCCACCGACAACTTTATCGGCAATAGTTGGATTTGTTAAGGCATTATATTCATCTGGAGTTAAATTTTTATTATTTTCGATATTATATTCTTCCAATTCCTTTTTAAAGGCACCTTGATTATTTTCTAATTTAATTCCTTTATCGTCACCAGCCCATGCTGCATATAAATAATTAGCAATCATTTCCAGAAAGCCTGTTCCTCCAGTTATTGATGAGGCTATCGTATTTCCTTGGGTAGCACTGACAAATACATCGTTTGCTATATTGATCAAGAAGAACCAACTAAAATTTAACATCCCCTTCATAGCAGATGAAATACTCTTCATCATATAATCAGTCTGCTCTGGGTGTACTCTGAACAAATGAGACGCCTCAAACCACCCAGTTACAAGACCATATGTTACCCAAGTAGCATCAAGTAAGCCTAATGTTGCTGCAGATCCTGCTAAACGAGCAGTACCAGCTAACCATTTAGGAAGTGTCTTTCCAAGAACCTCTTTCGTGAATACCTTAGTTACAGTTGCGCTTATTGCCCCAAAACCTTTTTTAGCTTGTGGGCATTTCTCCCCAAGATATGCAAATAATTTTGACATCATTTCTTGAATAGTTTTTTGAATTTTAGCTATCTGTGACCCTTTAACATCATTGGCCATTTTAGTCGAATCCTCTATAACAGCTAGACCGGATTCTTTTACAACAGAAGAGGGTTTCCCTAATATTTTAGTCAATACTTTTTTACCTGTATTAACTATTGGATTTACTACTTTGGTGCCAGTTTTAATCATTTTACGCCCACCAGCTACCATAGGTTCCACAAGTTTCTTATTTAAAAGTCTGGTGCCATATACGAGTCCTTTACCAACATGCTCGGCAGTATCCATATCTGTTATCGGATTACCATAGGTATCACTGTGATCACCATCGGTTGGGGAATCAGTTTTACCTATAAACCAATTAAATAACTTCTTTAAATATGGTAATGCCATTAATGCGGCTGTTGTGATTAAACCAGCCTTACCAAATATTCCTAACCAATCTGCTCGTTGGCCTTTAATAAGGCCAGCAATATTGCTTAATAAAGATACCTCTTGAATCTGACTATTCTGAGTAAATTCTCTATCCTCTCTGGCTTGATTTTGAGCTATAGTAAAAGAAGCGGTTCTTCTGGATACTTGTTTCTGGTCAGCATTCAACTCAGCTTCTTGTGCAGCTTCTTCAGCTCTGGCAGCATCCTCTTTATCTTCTTTAGTATCAAAAATATTCATTGCACCGAGCATTGAGTTTGTAATTTGATCCATCCCATTAGATATAGAACGGAAGGGAAGTACTTTTCCTCTTGTTGATGAACCTGAGTTTGGAGATGGAGTGGTTGATACTAATCTAACTGGTAATGTATCCGATGAAACTATTCGTACTGGCATTGGAGTTAAATTCCCTGAATGGGTTACTCCATCAGTTCCTGTAGGAGCTAAAGTTCTTGCACTTCCATTAATCTGCATTACCCTAACTTCTTTAACTAAATCTAAAGAACCCCCGGCTATAATAACCTCACTTTTCCACCCAGCCATTTTACCAATAGAACCAGCTAAGAACTTAATAGGTGATGTTACAATTTCAAATAAACTATCACCAATAGAAAGTAATTTCTGACCTACTGATGTGACTACATTAAATGTGAAATCTGTTATAGCACTTGCCGATTTAAACATAAAGTCAGTTACCATAGGAACCATTTTGAATAGTGCACCTACAGTACCAGATATAGCTTTACCAACAGCTTCACCAATACCTTTTGTTATCATACCTAAACCTTGTCCAACACCGAGAAGTATTTCTCCAAGGCCTTTACCGAAACCGATTAGTGAATGTGATACTAAACCTAATGTACCACTGAATAATTTAGCGACACCTTTTAATGATTCACCAATGGCAGGTCCCACAATCTTTAATGATTCAGCGACCGTTTGTAATGCAAATCCAACAGTTTTTACTATAGCTAATGGTAATTTAACTAAAGCCAATAATGTTTCTTTACCAATATTTAATACTTCTTTACTAAAATTCCACATCCCCTTAGCTATATCGACAGGAATTTTTACAATTGCTTTACCTACACTTACAATTGTAGTACCAAGAGTTGATAATTTATCTCCAACATATCTAATTGGTTTCATCAATAATTCTTTAGCTGTGTCAAAAGGTTTATATAAAGCTCTTTTTATTTTACCTAAGAAACCAATTCTATCCCTATTAGAACTACCGGATAGATCTTCATCTCCTATACCACTTTGTTGTTGTAATAATTTTCTTATTTTAAATACATTACTACCAACACCATCTAATTGACCTTTTACTTCTTGAGCAATAATCTTAATATCGCTGGCCATATCATTCATAATTTGAGGTTTAAATTCTAATGTAGACGTCTTACCAGATTTACTAACTTGAGGTGCTAAAGTAGTTGTATTTGTTTTATTTGAAGAATTATCCATTATAGGAGTTGGTCCATTATCCTGTTGAGAGTTATTAATTGGTGGAACTAATTGAAGAGTGGGTCTTGATTGAGTTGGTCCACTTTGAGTTGTTGGTATATTAGAACTTTTCGATTGCCTATAATCATCTAAACTAACAACGGGAAATGTAGACTTATTTGATTGATTTGGATTTGACATATTGTTAGCTTCAGCTATTCTAGTATTAGCCGATTCAATAGGATTTCCTTCACTACCATGAGTTCTATATACATCAACTATTACGTTACCATTTCTATCAAAATTATCATAATCGTTATCAGAACCAACACCACGTCTTCTATTAAGTTTATCCCACTTAGCATCCAATATAGCTTTCTTCTCATTATATTTAGCTGCAGTATCGGATGCTCGTTTAGCTTTAGCAATCTCTAATTCCTTAGCATAAGGTGCTCCTTCAGAACTATTCCTAGCATCTTCAATAGCTTGTCTATTGAATATACTGTCTTTAACTGAACCCCAGAAACCTCTTTTCTTACGATAAGCCGCAACACCTTGCTCTTTATGTCGAGCCATTAATCCTTCAGATAAACCTTCCATAGCTCTAAGTGGTGCTGACAATAATGGCCCAAATATTCTACCAATACCATTAAGAAGTGTTGATAAGAAACTTTTCAAAGGTTTCATAACATTATCATTCATAAATTGTCCAAAAGGTTTACCAACAAATTTCTCAAAGGAAGTCCCTAAGAATGTTTGAAAGTTTTTCCAACCCTGAACAAAAGTATCTTTTAAGCTCCTAATCATAAGAGTCATTTCATGTTTTAAAGGATCTATTGCATTTAAGAATGGATTAGCAATACTCTCCCCAAACCATTTTTGTATATTAAGGTTTATCTCTCCGAATTTTAATTTTAAAGGAGCTAATACTTCTAACTTTGTCCAGTTAATAAATTTCCCGAAAAGTCCTCCTTTTCTTAATTGTGTATCAGCATCGAATTCACCAAACAAAGCCTTTCTCCATTTATCTGAAGATAATGCAATACCTGCGGCGGCACCTAATAATGCTCCACCAATAGGACCACCAGGTAATAGCATCGCACCCATTAAACCAAATTTACTTGTAATCATACCAAGTGCGGCTCCACCAGCCGCACCAGCTCCCATATTACCAAATAAATTTTTATTCTTTCCTTTTCTAAATTGACCAAATAATTTGTCTACAACTCCACCTTGTCTTTTTCCATCAGCATCTTTCTCACCAAACATCGCCTTTTGAAAACGTTCGGATCGTACTAATAAAGATGTGCCAACCCCTAATATAGCCCCACCGACAATTCCTCCAGGTAAGAAAAATGATGGTAATAAGCCGAAGCTAGTTAATAATGATTTAGCGGCTCCCATACTAGCTCCACCAATTATACCAACCTTATTCTTCTTTAAAAAATCAGTTGTTTTTTTACTAACAAAACCACCAATTCGAGTTCCATTAATATCCTTAGGACCAAACAACCAATTATTAAATCTATCTGATTGGGATAAGAATCCCATAGTAGTCGCGACTACAGCCCCACCAATAGGGCCACCTGGTAATAATAACGAGCCTAGTAAACCTAATTTACCTCCAAATAATAAACCAGCAGTTCCACCTAATAAACCATAAGCTAATGACTTTGGTGCCTTCTTTTTAATATTTTTAAATAGTTCATCCATGACAATATGATTCTGATTATCTTTACCACCAATTCGTTTTGGTCCAAACATAGCATCACTAAAGTTTTGGAAACCTTTACCAATACTACTAACAATTCCAGAAAAAACACCTTTAGTATTATTAGTAGGATCATTAGTATCTTTCTTGCCAAATAAATATTCTTTTAAATTTCCTTTAAAGTCTTTAAACATCGATTTCAATTCACCGAAAACACTAGAATTATTATCTGAGAATTTATCACCAGCTCTATTAGTATAACCTTTACCAGTGAAATAATATTTAGCCCCATCCCAGATATCCATTAATGAATTTGCAGTTTGGGAGAATACACCATTTTCTCTTGCCCCATTAGCTCCACCCGGATCTCCAAATAGATAATTGGCTAATTTAGAGAGTTTACCTTTAGCTGTATTAACCATTTCACTATTTTTCAATTTAGTTATAAATCCATCTTTTCCAAAGAGAGCATCTTTAATCGGGAGAAATATCTCTGTCTTCATCCATGTAGAAAATGTTTCAAATTTAGTTTTCATTAATGATAAAGTCTTAGAAAAAAATGAAGTGTTCTCATCAGTTCCTTGTTTACCAAACACCATTTCATACATGGTTAAATCTATCTTCTTAAATACACCTGATAATAATTTAACTGGTGCCTGAAATAAATCATTGACTTTCTCTCTAATCATATTATATCTTTCTTGAGCGTCACCTTTAAAGAATTTACCTGCCCATTTGAATATATTATTACCTTGATTTGGTCCAGGAACTTTATCTCTTTCACTCACATATGTTCCAATTTGAGCTTGAAAATCTCCTTCTCCTAGACCCGAATCTGAAAGTGAATCTATTGTTCTTTGACCATGATTCATTCTCTGACCAATTTGAGTTTCAGTTGATGGTGTGATTGTATTATTCTTTCGATTTCTTTCTTTTATAATATCTTCTCTTTGTTTCATTCTCTTTAATCCACTACTACTATGAGTCGGTGGAACGAATGGTGAAAGAGGATCTGTATTAGTTGACTGATTTGGAAATACTATTATGCCTTTAAGTAATATTTTTTTAATATCACGTAAATAATCTAAACTGTTAAGATCATATGCATCGGATGGCAATAACCCTCCGCCTTTTTTTAGTTTAAACTTACTTGGATCTTTAGTATCGCGAGTAAGATGACCATCTATTCCAGCTTCATTAAATATATTATTAGCATTATTCTTTAAAGGATTCTCCTCGGCATCCATCATGAATCTGTTTTGTTCTCTACGGGCATTAATTACGCCCATACCAAACATCTGTGATTGCATATTCTTAGGTAGAGATAGAATCAATTGTCTAAAGAATTTCTGCTGATCCCCTTTAAATTTAAATACATCAGCTAGTTCATCAACGGCATTACCATTTTTATCTTTAGTACTAGTTGGATTTACAAGATAATTAGATTTTGCAAGGTTTATAAAGAAACTATCTATATCTTTATAAAATTTATTACGTTCCACACCATCTTCAATATAAAATGAATTAGCTCTATCTTTTATTTCACTAATAGCATCACTAAATTGATTTAGAACAGTTCTTTCTTTCTGATCATCAAAATCTTTTTTCATTTGATAAACTGATCCAAATGTTCCCTTATCATAATCGAAACCCATCTCTTCTTTACCTGTTAAAGCAGAGAGTATTTTTCTTAAATATGTTGGTATAACATCAGTTATTGATTTCTTAACATACCCATCAAAAGGAACTGGCCCTTTATTAAACTTAGACATATCTACAGATGATTTTGTTTTAACATTAGCTCCAAACACCTGACCAAATAATTGCATTATAGGATTATCAGATTTATAAGCTAGTCTGTTAATTTTCATTAGCATGGCTGGGAAAAATCCCTGAAAGGACTTATCCATATCTGTCATCGCTGACTTAAGCATATTTGGTATTAAAGCTGTAACTATTTTAGTTGAAATAAAACTTAAGGGTGAGGCCGCAAGGAATTTTAAAGTATCTTTATCCTGCAACATACTTTTTATTGGTGATAAAAACATATTAGAATCAATAGCATTTCCAACTTGTTTCCATACCATATTACCATAACCTTTAAGATTCAAACCTCCTTTAGATAATAAAGCCATATCTAAAGGATCGTCTTTCCTCTTACCTGGTTCAGTAGGTTTAGGTGAAGACTTTTGAATCTCAAGTAAAGTATCTCCTAATACTTTTAGATTTTGTTCGTAATAGACTAAAGATGCTGATATATATTTTGTCATAGATTCACTCTGGAAGTTAACTAATAAAGCTAAGTTATTATTAATCCCATTCAATCCCTGCATTATACCAGTACCTATTTTTTTATTAGATAATAATGTGGTGGTAGCTAATGATACACCTAAATCATTTGTTACCTGAGCTGTTGACAACATAGCTTGAGTTTGTCTATCTACAGCTTTAACCATGGGATTATTCTTATTTATATTACCTTCTATATTATTAATATGAATTGGTTGTTGCTTAGATGATGTATCATCGGATTCATCAAAGTTAAAATCACTCATTCCAAATTCATCGTCACCATCTTGGAATACCTTATCTTGACGATCCTTATTATATATCTTACCTGATTTAATATCCTTCATAGCATTTTGTATTGATGATCTTGCTATATCAGCATATTCACTACCGATAATTTCATCAACGACACGTTTACCTTGAGATTTCATTCTGCGTAAATCTGTATATAATTCCTTTACAGTTTCTACATTAGATGTAGTGAAATCAATAGTTGCTGGCATCATTTCATTTACAAGATCCATAGATGTATAGCCTAATGATTTACCAACATTTTTAAACCAAGACATTGCACTTGGAGTTTTAACTTTAACTGATCCTTTCTTACTTTTATCAATCATACTTTCATCTCCTTTCATAATACATATAGTCTTAGATAAATGTTTTACTATAAAAAAATAAGGTTTGTTAAAAAGACAAAAAAATATACAGAGCATCAAAAAGATGCTCTGTATATTTAAATAGATTACACTATTCACTAAATTCAAATTGTTTTGAATAACTGGCAACTAGACTAGCTATCATCATTTTATAACTTCTGATGTGTGTAACAGTACCGGTACATTCAATTTGAAATGTATAAGTATCATCTACTCGCATCTGGCCAGATTTAACTTTAACCCGATGTTGTTTACCATGAGTTTGTATCCATGTGGTAACTAATTCAACATGTAAATCTTCAGATAACACAGCTCTCACGTTTAATGTCTTAGTAATAACCTCATCAATTTTCCTAATATGTCTCTGCGTATTTTTTTCTTCAACCAACATATACATTCTGTTATCTACTCCCTTGTAAGTTTTTTGTCCATTCGTCTTGGGTTATCTCAGTATAATTACCAGTAGAATTAACAAGTACACGACCCACACCTATATGATTAGAATCGTTTGGGTTATAACTTGCCACTTCAAGAACCCCAAGTCCATGTGTTGATATATCCGCAAGTTTTATAATATGAATATCTACACCTGAAGTATGACGATAATATTTACCTATCTCAAAGCGTTCCGGTTGTTTGATATTAGGTAATTCATTCTCTGGAGTTGAGGGCTTCATACTGCCTTTATCAATACTAATAGAATCAATTATACCCATTTCACCAGGAAAGCATCTTTCTACAAATGCTTCGTCTCTCCGTTTGAAATCATTATCCGTGATAACAGATCCAGGCCTAGATCTAACCACGTCGCTCAGACAACTTGCATCAATATCGGTATCAGTAACTCGGTCCATTACGGGAATGTTATTAACCCCATCACTTAACTCAGTTACGGCATAATTTGGGGTTTGAATAAATACATCCATTGCTTTACTCAAACACTCAAAAGCGTATTTAAGTTCGTTGAACTTCCCAGTGATCTTCAATTTATCAATACTACTATCCGATAATTCAAAATCTGGAAATACCGAGGTAATGTCCATTTCTAGAAGTTTACTCAGATCCTTTTCTAGAGGATCTTTCTGGGATTTAGGAATTGAAGTACTAATACAATGATATTCTCGATGTTTTAAATCCAGGACACCGGCATTAGTCTTATCGCATAAACCTTCCATGAATTCACAAAACTTCTTATCTATAAGAGGTATTAACTCATTCTCAACTTTTAATCGTTGGAGAGAATTAACATTAAAAAGTTCTATGACCATAGATGGTCTACCCATCTGTATTTTCCCATTAAGATTATCTGGGGTTTGACACTCCTCCATATCATCAACACCATAGTGTTCACAATCTGAACCAATACATCCCAATTCATCACACGGATCATCATCGTCATCGTCGGAGATAACATTGGTTAAAAATTCCCCGACCTCCAAAATTTGATCAAGATCCCACTCAAGATACTTATCGGACATAATAGCCATAGCTTCATAGATCTTTTTATGCTTATTGTGTTCTGTCTCGGTTATTTCAACCCAACCTTCGGTATATGCCGGGTCGTCTTTACCAATCATAATCAAAGCTCCAGTGCCAGCTCTACAAAGAAGTTTTGCACCAAATGCTGTACTCTGAACTACCTCAACTGCTTTAGTCTCAATTCCGCTTTCATGTTGATAACATTTACCCACTTCAAAATTAGCCATGTTAAACACACTCTCCTCTTTCTCTATTTACTTCATTAACTTATTAATATTAGTCCGCCCATTAGATGCCTTAGCACTGTAAACACATCCACAATTAAGACAGACTATACTAATAACGTCAAAAATTTCATTATGATTTTCTCTTTCAGTTCTGAAATAACTTGCAGATTCTGAACCTGCTTTACAATCTGGACAATCATCACTTAACCTGGTATTTATGATAGAAATAATAGGTATAAGATTAGAATATCCAAGTATGTGAATTGAATAATTGAATATCGGTATAGTAGTTAGGTTATATTTAGTAATGATTTTAGCCAGTTCAATCATCATGACGACCCGACTAAATTCACCTTTAGCATTAGCATGACGAATAATTAAATTATGAGCATTTAGTCTATCTTCATATGTTGGAAACTGATAATATGTCATATACTACATACCAGCTTTTAAATATATCAGTCCACATAATATCACGATAAGACTACCACCAATTGAGAAAGCCAATGCTGAAGTTGTACTTCTACGGATTTCCTCTTTAATGATATTTCGTTTTACCAAAATTACCCCAGCAACTCCCAAGGCAATTAATCCACCTGTCATAACAATTACCCCCTTTATTTAATATATCTGATAAATATCAGATAATACATACTAGGTGAAATACATAGTTAAGACCAAGTATTGAAAACGTCTAAACCCCACAGAGTATCTTTTATTGATACTCTGTGGGGTTTAGTTTTAATAAATGTCGCCGAGTGGCAATGAACCATAATTAAGCTTTTGGTTGAAATGACGGCAGGTCATTATAAGTAACCAAAAAATGTATGCTGGTATGATTCGATAATCCCGACGGAGGACTAATTCCCAGGATTAATTCGTGCTCTCCTCGGCGGCAAAGATAACTAATTAAACGACGCGTTCTTTAAGCCACTTCGGGCACTTGCTGCGTTTTTCAAGCAGGCTATGGGCTTTCTTACTGACCTTAATGAGATCCTTAGTTTTGATATCACGGAATTCTCCAACCGAAGGGCCGAGATCTTTCAATGAGAGAGAGCCGATGAAATCTTCTTTCGGAATGAAATCGAACTTCTTGCCAGCCGCAATATACTGGAATACCAGCTCGGAACATACTTCGTAAAGGCCGTCAACATTATGGATATCATATCCATCAACAACACGCTGAGCTTCTTGCTTGTCAACACCGAAGTCAACAAGGATAACCCGGAGCATATTCCGGAATTCTTTGATAGGTAGAACTTCCTTAGTAACCATAGCGCCATCTTTGGTGCCGACACTGTTAATAACGTAAGCTTCCTCGTTCAAAAACGCTGTAGCCAACTTATTGAAATCGGCCCGACTGAATGATTTTACCGGCTTGTTCTTTTTTGACATCGATACGTTTGCTTTGATCTCATCAAAGACTTCCTGAAATGTTTTGACTGTACTCATGATAACATTACCTCCTACTAATTTAATTAATAATAAGTTTAACGTGTAAGTTTTTACACGTTAATATTAATCACCATTTTACCATCAGTTTGTTCATCTTTGTCTTTATTCTTACCATGTTTCTTTTTACCCTTCTTCATGGCCACTTTATGACCTAAATTCTTAAGGGTATCAAATACATCATCTATAACAAATTCATCAATATTTATTTTACTACCCATATGCCTCACCTCCTCTTAAACATTTGTTATGTAGTTAGTAGAATAATATATATTTATAATAGTATATTAATTTTATATGATCCTAAATTTAAATATGAATAAATAGTAATTTAAAACTATATATTTATATATTATAAAAGTGAAGACTATGCGAATATAAAAGAGGGAGATTCTGGCGGATATCCGCCAGCCCTATTCGCTTTTTGGATCATAATGATTTTGAATTATATATTATCTTATTAGTTAGAGTACATATTATAAAGAGAAAGAGGAGTGTGGTAATAATGTTATTATTATTTAAAGAGAGTGAACGAGGTCTATTTTCTAAAATCAACAATCGGGGTAAAATCGTTAAACCGGCAACTAATTCAGGTATAACTAAACCTGGCTATGCCTTAGTAGATAAACTAGATGAGAAGGAAAGGACTATTTTTGCATCCGGAAATAGTTTAGTTTTCGATCCATTACCTGTTATTGACGAGAAATTTATCATAGAGACTTTTAAGTTCCATTCTCAGGGGCATATTGTAAATAAGATTCTTCTGGCTGATGGAATAACTGAGGCTATACGATTTACAGGGAAATCCGAAGTTATTGGATTCGTTAATAATGAAATGTTAACCCTCGATTATACTGATGAATCTACTCAATATAAAGTAATCGGCGACATAACAGATCAATACGAAATCATCTATGATTCAATAGTTCCGTATCTGAATAACTACTACTATCAATCGGTTGATATTGATGACTTTAAGTTTACACTATCTAAACTTGCGCCCAGTATTATTCATTCCGACTATTCGATACTTATCCCCTGTAATATATATGGGGGACTGCATTATAGTATTGGAAAATGGATGTTTCCTGTTTGTATCGATTCAAACAAAGTTAATATCTTAGCATTGACTAATTTATCTGAAATTTTAAAAGAAATCAAAATTCATAATACTATGATCCTGAATACCTGGAAAAAGTATGGTTTCGATATATGTAATAAAAATATGCGTATATTTTCTGACATACTAAACCGGTTAAAAATACTCTCTGGAATTCAAGAATTAAAGGAGAAGTGATAATGAAATGAAATTAATTAAATTTGTTAAAGAATGTACTCAAGAGGATGTAGTCAAATACTTCGTGGAACGAAACGATGGTAAATTTGACTATATTAAATGTAATGTATCCAAAGAAGGAGTTGTAAAGAAAAGTAAATATCTTGCTGAAGGATTAAGCCAGTCTAGTGTTGGTATCGAAATAAGACACGGGCTTTTAAACCGAGGTTATACTGAAATTATATCAGCTAATATGACTGGTGATGCGTCGATGTTACTTGGACTATGTAATGTCCCTCATATTAATATGAAACCAGAATATTTCCTTCCTGAGGTGCTTATATCTTCTGTGAAAAAGAAATATACACCGGTTATTCATTTAACTTTACCTTCAAAAACGTTGGAGAAAAACTCTATACCATGTCATCCAAAAGAAATGAAAAATGAGGAGGATATTTAAAATGAAACTAATCCCAGCTTATGATTGGACTATTGTTGAAAATGTATTACTCGAAGAAGATGCCCGAACTAATTATATAAAGAACACTACGGTTGCAACTAGTTTAAAAGAAGTTAGAAAAGTCTTAAAGAATTATTCAAGAAATAATATCTCAATGCATACTAGAGGATTTATAGACCTCTATTTAGATAATATGTCGTTATTATCTAAAACCCAAATTGTTAATGATGGAAGTTACAGGAATTTCGTATTGGGTGTGCGGCCCGATAGAATTCAAGAAACTGGTTGCATTAAATCAGGATTTCCTATGTATAACTATCAAGAAGTATTAACCTAGATATCTTGCTAGTGCTGAAGTGATATTTCTAAATTTAACGATGGAACGGTGGAGTGATATCTTACGAGATAAAGGTAGGGGTTGTAATAAGGCTTATCTATTTATGCTTCCAGAGGATAAGATTGCAGCCATAATTAATTCTCGATAAAGAAAGGGGTGTTGGATACCATATGAAAAAGAAATTAATACCAGCCGTTTGTGAAACTAACTTATTCAAACGGCCATTTTCAGTTGAAGAACAAATTGATATTCAACGGAAAAATACCCGTAAATTCTCTAGGAGAGATACCGTGAAGATAATTCTATCATTTCTAGAACGTAATGTCATAACCGATATTGACAGAGAAATATTTAATAAAATTCTTGGGGATACTAAAATACTAGATAAGATTCAAATTTGTAATGATGGTTCATATCTTAATGGGAGAATTTACTATAAATTGGATATTAACGGACCATCTAATAATAGTAACATTATTGTCGATGGGGACTATTGGTATCGATCATCTATACAACCGGATATAATTACTAAACTCAATTTTATGAAAAATAACTTTGAAGTAATATATCTACAGTGTATAAGTCATTTTAGATCTTTCTTTGAACTCAGAATGCATGAATTCATTCCGTCATGCCCAGATCATGAAATAATTACACATGTATCATTTGAACGTAACTATAAAAAGGTAACATAACCTTAAAAATAATAGACTAGCTTAATTGCTAGTCTATTATTTTTTTTAAAGTTTATCCACCATGATGAATATCGTCATAAACATCACCTGGAATTGTCAATATTTCATCAGGCATAATATCAGTAACAGCTATTAAATCATCACCGACTAATTGACAATTTGGATTTTGATCATATTGAATATGCAAACCTAAATAATTTACCCAATGATTTACATATAAGGGACTTACTATTTCACCAGAATTTATTTTTTTACTAGTATAGAATGTCATTTTCCCATCTTCATCCCATTTACTATATATTGAATTCGGAAGTGATTCTACACCAACACCTTCTTTGATAGGTTCCCATGGTTTATTAGTATAAATTTCTTGCAATTTTCTTTTTAATTCAATTAAGACTTTATTGCCAAACATGGTTAATAGAATACTAGGAGTCCAATAATGTTAATAATATTCGTTAAATATTATAAAGGATAAAATCCTTTCTCTATCTTTCAATAGAAGTTCAGACTATTTCATCATCTCATTAGAGATGCTTCTTATTTTGATTCACACTTGTAAATCTAAGAACTCTACCGTTCTAGTCGTTGAACCTTATTCTTTTGTAAGAATATTGGCTGCGGATTGTCCAATCTATATTAGTAAAGCCCTAAGAAGTTTCCCGCAATTAAAGAAGTTTGCATTATATATCACTATACAATGGGACGAATTCCATCCTCGCTAAAATTGAGCCCGGTGCTATGGTGGAACTTATTTCTTCATTAGGCCGAGATAAGGCGTATGGTTCAAAACCTTCCTCGACCACCTCCCCTATGATAGACTTGAGAGCGGTGAAATAGACAATCTTCTTTATATTCATACATGTCCATAAGCATGTATAAGTTCACATATGGAACTTCCCTAAGTTTCCTTAGGATACTAGACTATATCTTCATCTCTTAATAAGGTAATTACTTCTTAGATAGAGATGCTTCTTATTTCGATTTAAGGGGATTTCACCCACCCATTTAGGCCCTACTCCTATTGTGTATTTCAACACTAAAGGATAGTCGTTGAACGATATGTTGTAAGACATTCTTTATATATACCTTTATATAATTTACCCTGGTTTAATTTTTTTAACATATTTTTTAATTTTTTTGAATCATAATCAAATTTAGGTAATATATCTTTTATACGTATACCTTGAATCAACATATTACTCATCTCAATAATATCTTCTTTACTATAAGTTTTATAATATATTTTATCATTATCCCATACATACAAATCACTTATAGCTCTCCAACTTTTTCTATGTTTAATTTCAGATAACATAGATAATATATTCGGTCTATCTTCCCAATGAAATATATTAATTATTTTTGTTAAACTATATCCCAATACAAAGTATTTACATATTTGATGTACTTCATCGTTTGTAAAGAATGCTTTAAAGTGTCTGTCACAATTCTCATAAAGGTTATTCTTAGCGGCGTGTGCCTTATTTTCATTAGCAGTCACCCATTCTAAATTATCAACCCTATTATTTAATTTATTACCATCTATATGATTAGCCTCTAACTCTTCTATAATATTATTGGGTAATGGATTAAAATGGATCAATACCAAACGTTGAACTGAAAATTTTTTGTACTTCTTATTATCTACCTCTAAAGCAACACGACAATATCCTTTTTCATTACCGGGGTTATTAAATCCTAATATTTTATTTCGTTCAATGTTCTTTACCCTACCATGATCACTAATCATATACTTAGGTTTGATATTTTTATACACTATATCTTTCCATTGCTCATGGTCAGTTACAATATTTATAAATAATTTCATAGAAACACCTCTTTAATTTTTATATTAGATATACGTTTAGCCATATATTATTAGTTATTTTTCTTACAACACATTCGCTGCGGATCATCCAATCTTTATCATTATTACTTATACTAGGTTAATTACTCCCAGTCATTAATATAAAATTAATTAGTAGATAGAGCAATAAGGATATCCCCGCAATTAAAGAAGTTTTTTACTAATATATCACTATACTAGGGAGACAAACTGTATGTAATCTCCAATCCCGAGCACGTCATTATACTTAATATAAAATTCAAATAAAACTCCTTGGTCCACTACAGTACCTTTAACTTTACCATCCTTAGATTCGATTTTTTTAGTGGGTTCGTTCATCATAATGCCACATTTATATATAGAATCCCCTTTATCATATTTATTGAGAACATTTTTCTTCTTATTTATTCTAGTATAATAATCAGATACAATTTTTCTCAATGAGGGACTTAACTCTTCTAGTTCAACCGTAGTGTAGATCTTGATATCTACAATCTCACCAGAATACTTAGTTTTAATAGGCGTTTTCCCTAATGATTTAATATCTTCTCGTAATTCCTTACCAATAGAATCTAAAAATTTATTTAATGAGTTGTCATCAAAAGAAACTTCGAACCGGATAAGTTCATCTGAAACTTGAACTTTCTGCCCTATCTCAACCATATAGTCAACATTCGCATTTAAACCTAGAGCAACAGTTTTTTCCATAACAATGTCTGCCGCCATTTCTCTACCCAATTTCTTTGTTATAAAAGCAGAATCTTCAAAGGTAGAATATGTTGATAAACATGCAACTTTTTGTAATGATCCAATATTAAATCTATTACCAGTTATTTTACTATCAGTAAAGAATTTACTATCCGATGCAAGTATATCTTTTTGTTTAAATTTTTGACCTTTAACTAGATTACATGTTAATTTATTTGATAGATAGAAACCCCCAGCCATTATATTCATATAGATTATAAACCTATACAGTTCTCAAATGAACTTCCCTAATGTTAATTAGGATACTAGACTATATCTTCATCTTATAAAGATGATCCCTATTTCGATATATAAATATATCTACGAGTTCTCACTCTAGTCGTTGAACCTGTCTTATAGTAATATAGAAGATTATAAGTATATATTATATTAATAGATAATAAAATAAAGGAGCCAAATAATTACTATGTTCCACGTTATTATATTCTTTATGTTGCTTCGTATTCTCAGTCGTTTAGGTAAAAAATAATTAGGGAGTGTTTTACTATGATTACACCAAAGGATATTTTAATGAACTTAATTCAAACTGCACAAGACGATGAATTATTTCAAGAAAATGCCATTGAGTTAACCAACAGATTTTTCTATAATCGATTTCTTAGTGTCTTAAAACAATATAACGGTGATGAGGCTAAGGCATATGACGCCTTCATCGTAAAAAAGAATCTATATCTCTTCAATTTATATATTGAGGAGTTCATTGATTTACAGCGTTCCACTTATCAATCTATGTATCCATCACAATGGACTGAGAATCCATATAATATGGTTTTACGTAAAGAACTCAGACAGATTCATCATTATCTATGTGCCGACCCAAGAATACTTGACATGCCATCATATCACGGATAATCTATTAATACTATATGGGTGATTTTATATCACCTCTCTTTTTTTACTATAAGACTTGGCTGCGGATTGTCCAATCTTTATTATATAAAGCTCTAAGGAGTTTCCCGACAATTAAAGGATATTCTTTATACATTCACACATATAAAGGGCATTTTAGTTTACCATTTTTAACTACTTTAGTTGAAGTATCAATAGCTTGTATAGAATTGTCTTTATATCTAATAATAGTTAAACCATTAGCATCATTAACTTCTTCTACAATACCATCTTGTTTCGCCACAATAACGAAGTCATTTGATAAATGATATTGAATAACTTGTTCCGCACCATTAGATATTAAAACAGGTGATGATTTTACAATAGGTATGATATGCTTCGATTGTTTACTGGCCCTTTCATGCACATGAGTTATTAGCACATGCAGTTCTCTTACGAACTTCCCTAACTTTCATTAGGATAATAGACTATATCTTCGTCCTTTATTTTTTTTATATAAAGGAGTTTCTTATTTCGATACATAAAGTATCTACGAGTTCACACTCTAGTCGTTGAACCTTCCTCTTATAAAGAGACTTGGCTGCGGATTGTCCAATCTTTATCTTATAAAGCTCTAAGGAGTTTCCCGTCAATTAAAGAAATGACTTTAAATATATTACTATACTTATGCGACAGTATTATTCATCGCAGTTCTTGTACTATCCGTAACCATTCATGTTTCCATAAATGACAGACTATATCTTCATCTACATAGTTACATGTTTAGATGTCCTCCATTTCGGCTTATAAATAAACCTACGAGTTTACACTCTAGTCGTTGAACCTTTCTCTATAAAAAATAGTAATATCATACTCTGAATTTATATATCATATACTTGAATATAATAAAATAATGGAGTTGAATTGATATGATATGATAATAAATGATATCCATAATATAACAGACTTCGATCAGTATATAGAATTCTATACTCAATTAACTAATACATATGGTAAACTAAATCATTATATCTCCAAAATATTTGAAAGGCGTGGAAATATCAGTATTGACCATCTACCAATTAAATCACATAAACTTAAACTCGGTACTCTTTTATATCATGTATCCGAAACTAAATATGATTTTTTAAAATCATCATTTAAAAGTAGAGATGAATTTTTATACTCTGAAAATAGAATATATTTTACTACAGACATCGAATCATTAGAGCCACATTTTAAAAAGTATCGATATGTCTATATGTATGTAGTTACAGGTAATGAAAATACATTTATCGACTATGAGTATAATAATAACAAATCATTCTATATATCTAATGATAAACCATTTGAAATTAAAGAGGTTCAACTTCTTTAATTTTTTTATAGAGACTTGGCTGCGGATTGCCCAATCTTTATATTATAAAGCTCTAAGGGGTTCCCCGACAATTAAAAGGATTCTTATTATGTATTTCTACATAAAGGGACAATAGTAATTTATCCCGTGTTACACCCAATGGTGATAATAATTCAGCAGGAGAAAATAAATTTGAATCTTTTAATTTATCCAATTGATCATTCTTTATGTCAATATAACCCCTCGGACTAACTATATTAGGTTCTAATGTTAACTGTCTAACGATACCACAGTTTGCGTCGGGTGACGTTGATATTGCTATAATACCTAACATAGTTTCATCATACGCTCTCTTATCTTGGGTATAAGCGTTATCTTCGTTCATCCCACTAAATCCCTTTTGGGATATCACACGACCTTTTTCCACAAATAGTTAACATTATTTGTTAGATAATGTAAAGATGTTATCTTTCTCTATTTTTCAATAGATGTTCAGACTATATCATCATCTCCATTGAGATGCTTCCCGTTTCAGTTTAAGGAATTAACTTCCACTCACTTGAGCCCTATAAGTTAGTCGTTGAACCTTATTCTATCATATAGAATATTGGATGCAGATTGTCCAATCTTTATATTATAAAGCACTAAGGGGTTTCCTGCAATTAAAGAAGTTTGCATTATATATCACTACATAATGGAACTACGAAAAATTCAACTATGGGATTTAGTGTAGAATAATCTTCAATCGTCTGACCCATTAATAATTCTTTAGTTACGTAATCCCTGGGAAGTGAAATACGGACTGGATTATTGTTGTTAGCAGTTGCTTTATACCTACTATACTGCTGAGCAATACCTTGATATAAAATTGCACTTACTACCTCATTGGAACGAATCCTATAAAGACTCATATCCTTTTCATTAATATATGAATTATCAGATAATAAAGCATTGGCAAATAACATTAAACTTACAAAATCTGTAGGATAATTTAAGTCTTCTAGAACTTCTTTGGTGATTGGATCTATTAAAAACTCATAAAAGTTATCAAAAGCGTTACCGATTATCTTAGTATTAAACATGGTATCAAATATTGTTAGATACGTTTCCTTATCATCAAAATCTGTATATTCGAATGCTTTAGTAGGTACATCGACAAAGGCATTCATTAATAAAGAATTCTCAAAGGGATTCACATCATATACAAGATACCCATCTGAAAATTGAATTGAATTTTCATTATCAGCAAGTTTTGGTCGTTTATCAACAAATTGATGTTTGATATTGGCTTTCTTCAGCACTGAGGTTAAACCCTCTACATACCCTAATAATAATACTAATGGTACATTTTTTTTCATAATATACGCTCTTGTGTAAGAAAACTTTTTGCCAGCTTTAGTATCTTCAAATTCTTTGAATGCTTCACCTGAAGATACTGACATTATAAAATCAACAATATCGAAATTACCCATACGTTGAGTACTATAGTTCATAATGATAGGACTACGAGGATTTATGAAAAATCCAATACAGAACTCATCTTCTTTAAGTTTAGTTTTATATTTAACTAATAAATCATGAACTTCGTTTTGATCAAAATAGAACTCACAATTTGATATTTTAATATATGAGATATATTTCGATAATTCATCATATTCCAATAGAGATTTGTACTTAGAGTTATTATTGGCATTATTACCATATTTGATAATTACACCAGATCTGGGTATAGATATGACTTTCTTAAATCTTTCTATTTTGGATGAAACTTTGTTGCCATATCTCATAATAAAGATTTTTTTATAGTTACTACAAACCTGAACCTTATCGGGCCCAATCTTTATTACAGGTTTAGAGAACAATTGCTTATTGATAATCTTCTTATTACCATTTAGATATAAGAATTTATCATCAATAAACTTAGGCATATCAAACTTTAATTTATGTCGGACTCTATTTGAATCTTCAAGTTCAACCGAAAAAGTCTCTCTGTAATTTAATTCATCAGAGCTATCTTCAACGTCTATCTTTCTAACAAATACAGGAAGGCCCTTATCATTTAAACATGTTAATGTATTGGCAACATCAGCATGATACAGATTTTCATTATACGACTTTTCAAAGAAAGGATATTTAATTCCAGTCATATTTTTGTTAATAGTATTAACATTACTCGTCACATCAATTGACGGAATAAAAGATTCTTTTAATTTAATATTTCTGGCTTCATCTAAAGTCATTTTACCCAACATAATATTCTTTTGATTTTCTCTTAACTCAATATCTCTTTTTAATGACTGAGGAGTTCTACCAACTTTCTTTTCCTGATTAAGTGTATAGATTTCCTTTAATAACTTCTCGTCATTAACTAATACATTCTCCAATTTATCTTTTAATTCCTTTGTAGTTTGGGTTTTGGCTTCAGGTGAATTAACTAACTCATCTATTCTAGAAGTAATAGCTTCCTGAAATTCTTCATCGTTATCTCCTTCAGAAACTTCTTCATCTTCATCTTGAGGATCATCTGGATGATTCCCAGTAAAACCGAATGTATATAAGAATTTACCCAGAAGATCATCTCTAATTTCTTGAACTTCAATTTGTCTATCTAGGTCTTTATCGTTATCGGTAATATTCATATCAGGTGCAATCTTAATTAATTCTCTTCTTAATACCGTATAAGATTTATCATCACATAATGATGGATTGACTCGTATCATAGTATTTCCACCATAAATTAATATATTGATATCTCCAAGTTCTTGAAACTTCTTAAAGAACTTATGCATAGCATAATAGATAATAAATACAGGATTATTTAATACCATCTTTTGTTTCATTGACGCTCTAACATTCTTTACCCAACTATCGGCATCGATACATATAGTTTTAAGATTATACTCATCATATTTAGAATCCACCAATATAGACTTTATTAAATCCATATAAGCTAATATCTTAACATTAAATTTTATCTTTACTCCATATTTAAAAAAGATCTCATTATATTTAGATAAATCCACATAAACATTCTTACCATCAATACTATCTAACTGAGTCGGTGTATTAATAAATGATAATTTAGAATTTACTTCAGAATAGATTAACTGTCTCTCCTTATTAACTAATGATCTATATGTTTTATTGAATAATTTACCTTTATATGATTGATCGATAAAATAATAATGGAATTTATTGTTATGATATATTAGAGGATTATTAATAAGGTTAATAGATGATTGTAAAGTATTGTTATTGATAAGAACTAGGCTGTGTAATGTGGGTGTTTTGGGATTTACATCTAAAACCGTTTTCTGTTTATATAATTTTAGATGCGGTGTACTAGAAACACTATTCAAATTATATCACTCCTATCCCTAGATTTAATACTCTTATGTGATTGTTGATAAATCGTAAAATAATGATTGTAGAGTAGAAAGTAATAATGTTTACAACTATATATTATATACTAGTAAAGAAATAAAAATTAGGAGGAATTTATTAATGACAGATTTAGAAATAGTGAAGATGAATCACCTAAATATTTTAATTCTCCAGAATCCTCCCAGTAAAGAAGTTCAATTAGCAACTGTCAAAAAAAATGGCCTTATGATCAGATACATTGATGATCCAGATAATGAAATCAAATTAGCTGCTGTAAGACAAAATTGTGAAGCTCTTAAGTATATTAAAAATCCCGATACTGAAGTGCAGTTATTAGCAGTAAAGTATGATCCTACTGCTATTGAACAAATTATAGATCCAAGTAAACCGATCCAATGCGCTGCAGTTTCAGCCCATGGTCTTGCACTTCAGTATATTAAAGAACCAACTAGAATTATACAAAGTGTAGCGCTTAAACAAAATGGATATGCTATTAAGTTTATAGCTAGTCCGGATAAAGGTCTGCAATTAATAGCTGTTAATGAAAGTGGATGTGCTATTAAATATATCAATAACCCTGATATTGATGTACAAATATTAGCATTGGAAAAAGATGGTGATGCTATCCAATTTATTAAAAACCCATCGAAAGATTTACAGTTAATAGCTGTAAAACAAAATCTTAGATCGCTTACATTAATTGATAATCCAGACTCTGAAGTTACAGAATATGTATTATTAGAATTAATGAAAGAAAGGGAAAGAATTACAAATGCTAATAATGTGAATCATAATAAACATATTAGTTGCAATCTCATATTAGACGTATCTACAGTGACTGATCTAAAGAAACATTAAATAAAAGAATAAAATATTAGGAGGAATTTATTAATGGAAAAATTAACAGATTTAGAAATGATGCAGAAAAATCCTTTAAATATCATGTTTATTGAGAATCCTAGTAAAGAGGTTCAATTAATTGCAGTCAATCATAATGGAAAATATATCCGGTTTATTAAAAACCCAGATAAGGATGTTCAACGCGCTGCTGTTATTGAAACTGGTCGTAATATTAAATTTATTATGAACCCAGATATTGAAGTCCAGTTAATCGCTATAAATCAATCTTGGGCTTATATTAAATTTATATCAGATCCACATGAGGAAATTCAACAAATCCTAGTCAAAATTAATCCTACCTATATCAGTTTAATAAAAAATCCAGCATTATCTGCACAATATCAAGTATTGAATCATTCCCCTAACGGGAAGTATTTTAAATATATCAATAATCCCGATGTAACAATTCAACTAGAGGCAGTTAAACGAAAAAGTCGCAATATCAAATATATAGACAATCCCAGTGAGGAGGTTCAGTTAGTTGCTGTTACAAAGAGGCCAATTTCTATTAAATTTATTAAAGAACCGACTAAAGAGGTCCAATTAATCGCTGTGGTATATTATGGGCGTAACATTCAATATATCAAAAACCCCGATGAGGATATCCAGGAAGCTGCAGTTATATCAGATGCGCCAACTATTCAATTTATTAAAGATCCAAGTATAGAGATACAAGAAGTTGTAATTTCCATGAATGTTAGTTTTATTAGATATATTGAAAATCCAGATATGTGTATTCAACTGAAGGCTGTTGAAATTGATATTGATAATATTAAATATATTAATACTCCGCACTCAGAAGTATTAGAATATGTAAAACAAAAACTTCGTGATAAATTAAATGACGATAAAGGAAGTGTTAATTGATGACTGATTTAGAAATGGTGCAGAAGAATCCTTTAAACATTTTACTTATTAAAAACCCAACTAAGGAGATTCAAATGGTAGTCGTTACAAATGAGGGTAGTAATATTCAGTTTATTGAGAGTCCTGATAAAGATGTGCAAATAAAAGCATTATCTAGTAGTAAATTTGATAGTGACGATATAATCAAATATATTAAAAATCCAGACATGGACGTGAAATCAACAGCAGTAAGTATTGACGGATTTGCTATCCAATATATTAAAGACCCGAGTGAAGAATTACAATTACTTGCGGTCAAAGAAAATGCATACGCCCTTCAATTCATTAAAGATCCAAGTAAAAAGGTCCAGTTGGCTGCGGTGAGTAATGATGGGGATGTTATTGAATATATCAAAAACCCAGATAAGGATGTACAAATAGCCGCAGTACAAGAATCAGGTTATGCCATTCGATGGATCGTTCATCCTGATGATGACATTTGCGTTATGGCTCTACAACAAAATGGATTTGCCATCAGTTGCTTTGGGGAACCTTCAGATGCATTAAAACTTATTGCAGTTCAACAAGATGGCAATGTCATTCGATGTATTGAAAATCCATCAGTTGAGATTCAAATGATCGCTGTAAAACAGAGTATTAATTTTATTACACATTTATTCAATCCCCATCCTGATGTATTAGAGTATGTAAAACAAGAACTATTAAAGAATTTGTAATCTATGAAATAAAGAATATGATAATTCATACTCTTTATTTTTTATTAAATCTAATAATCTATTCAACTATATATTATATATTAGTAAAGAAATAAAATTTAGGAGGAATTTATTAATGGAAAAATTAACAGATTTAGAAATGGTGCAGAAGAATCCTTTAAACATTATACTTATTGAGAATCCAGATGTTGATGTGCAGTTAGCTACAGTAAATAAAGACGGGTTATTGTTACAATTTATCATCAACCCTAACCGTGAAGTCCAAGAGTGTGCTGTTAGAAATAACGGTGATGCAATTCAGTTTATTGCAGATCCTGATTTTGAAATGCAATTAATTGCTGTATATAGTAATTCTATGAGTATTCGCTTCATTAAAGATCCAAATATGCCTGTTCAAAGAGCGGCTATTATACATGGTGGAGGGGGCCGGGCTATTCAGTGTATTGAAAATCCAGAACCCCATATACAAATAATGGCATTCAAACAAGATAGCTATCAATTCAAATCCCCTTTTGAAGACGAATATAAAGAGATTATGAAATTTCGACGAGAATATTTTACAAATACCATTAAAAATATCAAAGATCCACATCCAAAAGTTCAATTGTATTCCGTTGAGCATGATATCAACTCAATCAGATATATCAATAATCCCCATCCTGATGTATTAGAGTACGTGAAACAAGAACTATTAAAGAATTTGTAATCTATGAAATAAAGAATATGATAATTCGTATTCTTTATTTTTTTAAGTATATATTATATTAGTATATAGAAAGGGGATGTAATATAGTGGACGATGATGTGAAATTAATAATTGACGATTGTTTGTGCCAGCTACGTATTAAAAACCCAGGAATATTCATATATCTAAAAGATATTAATATTGAATGTGGCCATTTTAGTGTCCAGGTCGGTGATGAATTAGATCCACGAGATTATACATTTATGCAACAATGGGGTGATGTTAAATGACTGATCTGGAGCTTATAAAAATACACCCAATAAATATCCTATTAGTTGATAAGCCGGATATTACTTTACAAAAGGCGGCTATTCAAAAATATGCTGTCAGTATTCAATTTACTGACAATATTGATAGTGATATAAAATTAGCAGCACTATGGTATGACCATAGATCTAAATTCTTTGTGGGGTTTATTAAGGATGGTAGCAATAAGACTCAGCTCTTCATATTTGAAATGGATGTCGATACAAATTTTTATCATATTATAGATCCACATAAAGATTTGGATTTAATACATATGAGCTCTAATGGATATAGTATGAATCATGTTAAAAATCCCAATAGGGATATATTACTAGGGTTTGTGAAAAACAAAGAATTGTCTATCCAAATTATTGAAGACCCAGACGATGATGTTCAGATGGTAATTATACAACAAAATAGTTGGCTATTTGATGGGACGTTTAACTATAAATAATTAGTATCATTAAATAAAGAATACATTAATTCGTATTCTTTATTTTTTTTGTAATATTTAATATTCTATTCAACTATATATTATAGATCAGTAAATACATAAATTATTTAGGGGGAATTGAGATGACATCTGAGACTAATCAATTGATACGATCAACATTATCTTTAATAAAGGAGAATCCTTTATACATTAAACTTGTTAAAAATCCAAGTAGGAATTTGCAATTAGCCGCAACACGGGAGTCTGGTTATATTATCCAGTATATTAAGAATCCAGATAAAGAAGTTCAACTTACTGTGGTCCGAAGAGATGGAAATGTAATTAAGTATATCCAAAACCCGGATAAGGATGTTCAAATTGTAGCTGTACGACAAAACGAATGTGCTATCCAATTTATTACCAATCCACACATAAAAGTTCAACTTATTGCAGTTAAGGAAAATGGCCTTGTTATTAAGTATATCAAAGATCCAATCAGATCAGTTCAATTACTTGCTGTAAGACAAAATCCCGAAGCCATACAGTACATCAAAGATCCTGATAAAAGTATTCAGTTGATTGCTGTAAAGAGTCAGATTTCAACTATTAATATGATTGATAATCCAGATCCTGCCATATCAGAATATGTTAGGCATGAATTAAAGAAATTGGATTATCATTCTGAAATAAATTAAAGGGGTGTTTATAAATGGATAGAAATAAATTTCGTTTCATAACATTTTTCAAAACATATAGGGTTGTAGAACTGGCAGATTTGGTCGCCACGAAAATTGAAAGGAGTGAGTCTTACTATATTCATAAAAGTAGACCTAGTTCTATACATAAATCATATAGACCATCTACTATTATTACCAAGCAAGAATTTGAAGAGCTTTTATCCACAGCAAAATGTCCTATTATATTAAGTGATGAATACATTGATTTAGATATGGAAATAGATATTTATGATGGTATTATGGAAGAATCAATAGATTTACAAATGGTGCGATTAAATCCAGATATCATTAGAAGTATTGGAAATCCAAGTGAAGAGGTTCAATTAACTGCTGTGGAAAGTTTCGGTATGGTAATCAGATTTATTAAAACACCTAGTATTGATGTACAATTAGCGGCAATTAAAAATTGTCCTTTCGCGTTATGTGTTATTGATAAACCTGATCCTAGTGTAGTAGAATACGCTAGAAGTGAATTAAAAAAGAGGGGATATTAAATTCAAAATAAATATTTAGGAGGAATTTAAAGATGAATAATACATTATTAGTAATCAAAGATCCTTTAAACATCTTAACCATTAAAGATCCGAGTGAAGAGGTTAAACTAGCTGCCGTAACCACAGCAGGTTATGTTATCCAGTTCATTGAAAATCCAAGTGTTAATCTCCAATTAAAAGTCGTACGGACAGATGGAAGACTTATTCGTTATATCAATAATCCATGTAAAGAAGTTCAGATAGCTGCAGTTGAGCAGAATGGAGTAGCTATTCGTTACATACCAGACCCATGTGAAGAGGTTCAATTGGCGGCTGTACTTGAAGAAGGGACTTCTATTAAGTTCATTAAAAATCCTTCTATTCAGTTACAAACTATTGCTGTTCAACAGAATGGTTACGCCATTCGATATATTTCAGATCCAAGTAAAGAACTTCAACTTACTGCTGTAGAGCAAAGTGGTTGTGCTATTAAGTATATTAGACAACCTGCTAAAAATATCCAAATGGCTGCCGTAAAACAGGATGCACGAGCTATGGAGTTCATTAAAGTATTCAGTATGGAGGTAGCCATATTAGCTGTACAAAAGGATTGTTCTACTATTAAAAGATTTGCCCATCCTAGTAAAGAAGTGCAAATGGCTGCTGTTAAGACTGATATACATTGTATTAGATATATTATCAATCCTGATGCTGAGGTAATGGAATATGTAAAACAACAGTTAAAACACTCTATAGTTTTCAGATAACTTAATTAACTAAAAGTAAGAATACGATAATTCGTATTCTTACTTTTTTTGTTTATATATTATAATAATGTAATACATAAAAAATGAAGGAGCTAACAAACAAAATGGAAGGCTATACCCGGAAAGATATTCCTTTAGAAAAATTAAATATGATCAACTCCATTATTAATCAAACGATTACATTGGAGAAACAAAGTGAACAAGCACAACTAGAATCAGTTTTAAACTGTGCCTGGGACATTAAATTTATGCATAATACCACAGAAAAAGTCCAATTGGCTGCCGTAAAACAAGATGGAATGTTATTGCAGTTTATTAAAGATCCGTCTGAAAAAGTTCAACTGACTGCTATCAAACAAAATGGACAGGCGATATGCTTTATTGAGCATCCGTCCGAATTATTACAAATGACAGCAGTTAAGAACTCTATTAAGGCTAAAGCGTTACAATATATTCACAATCCGCTAGAGGTAGTACAGATAACTGCTCTTAAACAAGATGGGAAGATGATACAGTTTATCAATAATCCATCTGAAGATGTACAATTAACAGCAGTAAGGGAAAATGGTACAGTAATTAAATATTTATTCAATCCATCGGAGCGAGTCCAACTAGCAGCTATTGAAAAAAATCCTATAGTTATAATGCATATTAAGAAACCTTTTAAAACAGTGATTCTTAAAGCATTAAATCTAGATTATAGTCTCATTAGGTGCATTGCTAATCCTAGTGAGGAAATTCAATTAGCTGCTGTTGATATATGCCCTGATGCAATTCGATATATCTATGATCCTAGTAGAAAGGTTATAGATTATACTAAGAGGCTTCTAGCTAAACAAATTGATTCCTCGGGTATATATATTAAAGAAAAACTTAGTGTACTAGTTAACTGTAGAAATAAAACTATTTATGTGATTGTCTTCAATGGTAATGGTAAAGTTAATTCTCTGTTATCCAAAAATGATATACTAACAAATGCTGAAGCTGATCAATATGTTAGTGAACTTAGAGAGAAATTCAATATAGCTAAAATTGAATATGACGCGGATTAATTAAAAATAATAAAGGGTATTGAGGTATCCTTTATTTTTTTGTATTAATACAATTAAACATAGTAATAAAAACAAATATAAAGGAGTTGAATAGCTATGGATAAATTCGTTAATTATGGTGGTGTTAACCTTAAGGTAAAAGATAATGGTGATGGTACTTGGTCAGCACAAGCTGTATTAGATGGAACTGATGCTACTGGAGTAACTCAGGAATCTGGTGGTACTGGTTCAAGAGGTTGGTTATCTAGTATTTATAATGTTATGAAAGGTATACAAACTACTATTAATGCATTTATTGCAGGCAATACTGTTAATGAAGTTAAACGATATACATTAGTAGCTAATACTGATACATTATTTACATTTTCAGGTGTATGTAAAAGATTTGATATTCTTAATGTTGGACCAGGTGATGCTTATTATGAGGTCGATGGGGTTGCATCTGTTAATGGTACAACAAGTACTTTATTACCTGCTGAAACAGGATATGGTATATCTATGCAGGGAACGACAATCCATGTTATTTCTACAGGAACCCCAATTGTTCAAATTGTGGGGGTGAGATAAATGGAAGGTTATTTTAAATTACCGGGTACTGTAAAAGCAGATCTTGCTGCGTATAAGGCAGAAACTACGGCACAGTTAGCTGATAAAGCACCGCAAATAGCATTAGATATTGAGAAGGCAAGGATTAATAATTTAGTCGCGGTCACCAATGCTTCTTTTTACGAAAAATCTACAGCAGGGATAACTGGAGTATTATTAATAGTAGAGAGTGGAGCAACTACAGGACAAATTAATCTTGCAAGCGTTACACCAGTAGCGACAGGATATACAGCAGTAGCGGGTGATTATGTATTACTTGTTTATGGTGTAGCGAGTGGTAGTGCAGAATTAATAGATCTGAAAATTGGGGCCGATGGTATAACCTATGGAAGTGCAGGGGAAGCAGTCAGAGGGCAAATTGGTAAATTAAAGACAAATATTGGTGGTGAAAAAGATTGGACACACTTAACGGGTGATTATGTATTACAAACTGTACCGGCAATAAGCGGTGCAAGATGGTCTGCTATGAATAGCGACCTTGGACATACATTAATTCTTTTAACCAGCCTATTATACTACTATTACACAGAACCTATCGAAGTTAAGGCGGGAGATAAATTCCATATTCAGGTTACAGGTAGCAGGGCTGATTTGTACCATGTCATTTACTTGGATGAAGATTCTATCTTCATTGGGGGGGAATGTTATGGTGACGGTGTATGGGATGTTGAAATTACTATACCAGAAAACTGTAAATACTTAGAATTCAATATATTAGCAAATTTGTCTGTGTATAAGTACATTTATGACAGACTTGCAACCGAAAAGTATGTTGAAACAAATTGCGTTACATTTTCAGACAAGTCTTTAACATACCAAGACCCTGCTAATAGATGGAATGTAGGTACACAATCGGTTGTCGATGAAATGACAACTTATCTAAACAGTGTGAAATTTGATAAGGATACATTTGATGTCCGCTATAAAATGACGACTAATTTTTCCCATGATTCCAAACTTGCGATTGATGCAGTAAATGGTTTAGCCTATTGCTGTATGCTTACTAATGATGTTGGAACAGGAGATAGCCCAACGTATACAGACGCATATTCTATTTTGGAAATAATTGATTTGGATAGTTGGACATTACTTGGTAGGCATGATGCTGGTAAGTATGGGGATGCGGTTGGCGGTTTTACAATTATCTCAGGTGTTGGCGGTGCTACACCAATTATCATTGATGGGGATATAACAGTTACGTTTTGCGCGAAACTTAGTGACAACAAATGGTATATGTTGCGTAAAGTGTTTGATGTAGCAACTAGCACTTTCGGAGCTACTGCTATTTGCCAGTTTACTCACGAGGCGGCGACCTTTGATTTTACAACTGATAATATTAGCTTAAATGTATTCACGCTTCCAAGTGTAGACCACTTTCCTAATGTTGGGGCACAGGCGAGTAAACACACTGATGGTTATTATTATTGTGGCTTACTGTTCAATAGTTTGATTCCAAACAGTATTTTGATCAGGACACTAGATTTCTTAACCTTTGAATATTGGCTTGAACCTCAATTCGTTGATTCGCAAGCTAACTGGGAGGGTTCTTGCTTCTGCAAAGATGGTTATCTGTATTACGCATTAAGGCAAATTTCAAATAGCACAGAACCATTCAATACTAAAATACTCTTATCTAAAATCAATCTTACGTCTAAGGCGATAGTGGAACAAATTAAGATTCAAGATGCTGGGTCAAAAGGATATTTTTTCACAGATGGTACTAATATTTATTTGGTTCATAGCACATGTGCAAGACAAAGAACTGAAATATTAAAAATAGACCCTTCCAATCTTGGTAATAGCAGTATCGTTGTTCAAGGAACGATGCAATCTGTCTATCCAAACATTGAAGCATACAATGGATATTATTACTTGCTTGGAACTGGAAATAGTTCGACTAGTGTATATCTTAGAAAATTTGACTTGTTGCCTTACGCAAATCTTGATATATCAAATAGAGTGGTAAGTTTATTTGATATTCAGTAGGTCGTAGTTGACGCAAACCCCGACACAGAGAGGTGAAAAATGGCACAACTAAAAATATTAAACCCCTCCCTCGAACCTTTGGCGATACTACTTAACGTAGTGTCGCCTTCTGTTTCCGAAGAAATAAACCGCGAGTTCACGGCATCGTTTCAAACCATTATCGACGGCGACAAAAGCGACTACATCACCTATCAAAACATCGTCGAAATTGAAGGTAACTATTTTAACATCGTCTACACGAAAGACAACCACAACCCCGACGGCACACTGACAATCGACGGTGAGTGTGAGCATGTGAGTTATGATCTAATCGGCGACGAAAACGACCCGGCAGACCCTATGATACATGAGTATTACGCAAATGTTGGCACCCCTACAGCGTTACTGACAACGTTGCTTTCCGGCACAGGCTTTACGGTAGGACAAGTTGATTTTACTGCGCTGACAACTATCGCGATTAACGAAAAGGTTAACAAGCGGGGAATACTCATAACGCTGGCTGAACAGTTAGGCGGGGAACTAAAGTTCGACAAGTACGAAATATCCCTATTGTCGCGCAGGGGAGCGGATCGTGGGCTAGGATTTAGGTATCGTCGAAATCTAGCTAGTATGTCGCGGATCACAGACAACCGTAACAAGGTTGATGGATTGCCTACCGTGACATACACCACGGATGTTGTCGAATTGGAGTTCGCTGAAGGGCATGGGACTGACGATCATTACGAGTTGGGGGATACAGTTTATCTATTTGACGACCAGTTAGGCATTGCAAATGTGCCACTTAGAATTATCAAGGAGTCTCACAACCCTCAGCAACGTATGCAGGGAAACGTGACTATATCAAATCTCTCGGACGCATTCGTAAAGGATATACATGACACGGTGGCTGGGTTGCAACAGAGTACAGTGTATAAGGGAGCGTTGTACAACGGGGTAAGGATAAGTGCATACGATGGGTTCGTGGCGACTAGGACGGACAATAAAGTCAGGACGACACTCAATGCAACGAATGGAATTTCGGTACAAAGTGGCGATGGTTTAGGTACGTGGGTAGACAGGTTTTACGTCGATATTGACGGCAACACTCGCCTGAAAAATGCTTTTATTGACATAACTAGTGGTGACACATATATCCTGATTAGCCCGACTGAGGGGATCAGGATTACAAAGGATAGTGTCGATAAGTTTTCCTTAGACACCAATGGCAATGTGCAGCTAAAAGACGCATCAATCAACATAACCAGTGATGGCACAAACATAATTATTAGCCCGGTCGAAGGGATTAAAATTACCAAGGACAGCGTCGATAAGTTCTATGTCGATGTCAATGGAAATCTAACCTTTGACGGCAAGATGATGGTAACTGACTCAGGGAATACTTTGGCGGAAATATTCAAGGATACTAACGGAGGGATTCTAAATCTCTATGATTTGTCAGGAAACCTGAATGTAAAGATCGGAGTAGAATCAGGAGTTGCAGGGAATACAGGGGGAACGCTGGTCTTGTTTAAGGATGTTCCTCCCGGATCTGATCCAATCAATTTTAGAAGGGTAGAACTTGGCATTAGCAGTACGTTTGACTGTGGGGCTGCAAACTTTAGAGACACAAGCAACAAGGTTAGGGCTAGTATTCAAGCCGACTCTTCCGCTGGCCCGTATATCGGGATAAGGGATTCCGCAGAAGTAATGAAGAGTTATATTTCCGAGTTTTTTGGCAAAATAGACAACGAATTAATTGCAACTAGGCCTTGGGTAGATATCCAAATAGCCGCCTACGACCTGGTTATAAAGGAATGGGTTGTAGAGCAAATAGCGGCTGTAATATTTACACACATTGAGGAATTCCACACACCATAAGCCATAGGGCTTATTTTTTATGGGTAGCAATGAAAGGATGGCGAAAGGAAGGTGTGCTAATGGAACATCAAGACGTACTTATGGACATCAGGGAACGCTTAGTTCGCGTGGAAACAAAGTTGGACAACCATAACGGCATCAGGGAAAGACTTGATGCCGCAGAGGACAAGGCAATCGAAAACGAGTCTAGATCTAAATCGAATTGCCATCGAATCGACAAGCTAGAGGCTAACCTAACATGGCTCTGGCGCACAATTGCCGGGGCTGTTATTGTTGCTGGAATTGGGGCATTGGCTATTTTTAAGTAGGAGGAATTGGTTTGCCTAAGGTATACATTAGTCCAAGTACGCAGGAAATGAACCGAGGAGTATCGCCGTTTGGTACTGAAGAAGCGGAAACGAACAAGATTGCGGATGTGCTTATTCAGCTATTGAGCAACGATGGGAGATTTCAAGTAAAACGTAATTCTACAGCTATGGACCCTTACCAATGTGCTGAAGACTCTAACAACTTCGGGGCTGATATTCATGTCGCAATCCATAGCAACGCCGGGGGCGGAGAGGGGACGGAGGTTTTTGCCTATGGTGCAGGTTCAAACTCAGACCGATTAGCCAAGTGTCTTTACAGCAAGGTTGCGCCTCTTAGCCCGGGAAATGACCGAGGAGTGAAGTTTAACCCCAAGCTAATCGAGGTAGGAAACAGTGTCAACGCCACGTCCTGCTTAATCGAGCTGGCATTTCACGATGAAGCTAACGATGCAAGATGGTTGGTTAACGGGCGAGATTCAATTGCTATGGCTCTCTACCATGGGATTTGTGACTATTTTAGTTATGATTACATGGAGATTAAAGAAGCGTCTGAGGTTAAAAAAACCATTGCGCCTGACGATATTTACATAAGCGTAAGGGCGCAAAAACACTTGGCAGATCAGGCGATAAAGGATATTAACAAGCTGGGGTTTGCTGCCAAGATTCTTGAGTTGGCATAAATCAAGGTAAACCATTGACCAGCCTATAATGCATGGTTTACCTAGGTAAACTTGTAAACTTTTAGTAAACCTTTTGAAAGGAGCGACAGCCATGGAAAATAAAGCAACACTAATCGCGATCGGTGGGGTTGTTGTCATAGGGCTCGGAGTCTTGGCTCAATCTGTAATTACCGGGCAGGCCATGGACCCGGAGCTGATAAAGTTAATCGTAACTGGTCTTGTAGGATTTGCTAGTGGTGCGGCTGCGGTAAAGATAGCTGGTTAAATAAGGACATAACGAAAGCCCTCTCCGCCTTGGAGGGGGCTTTTTGCATATTAGAAATTGAACAACCTCCCCAACAACTTACCCAACAACCTACGTTCCACTCGTTTTACTACAGTCTCGCGCTTAACCGCATTTACATCCCCCAGAACCTTAGCCAAACCATATAGGATGCCTCTGGTTTTTCCGATTGTTAGACCTTTTTTCTTAGCCATTTTTAATCACCTTCTTTCTGACATAATCACTCATGGTCACATTGCTTGCGACGGCCGCTTCTCGTATGGCCTCCCATTCTGCATCGGTGAATTTAATATGGCGACTGATGCGAGGATTTTTGGATTTCTTTCGCCCGGATCCTTCGCGTTTTCCACCATGCCTTGTATTTTCTACCCAAACACCGTCTTCGACAACGTAATCATTCTGGGAATTAACCCCGAACGATTGACCTTCCTGAGACGGCCTGAAATCTTCGCCTTCAAGTAATTCGTTTTTTCCATCCCATTGAGCTGGTTTTCCGTCGACATAACCGATCGTGTAGCCGCCATCGTCAACCAGTTTCTCGCAGAACATCCAGGTTTCAAATCTCATAGTTATTTCTCCTTCCTTTCAACGTATTTCCAAAAATCATGATGAAGTTCCGGTTTTCCCTTGAAAACATGATTACAACTACCAACACCAAGGACTCCAACCCCGGTGTAGTATAAGGTGCATATACCGATAGGCCCCATAAAAGTAAAATACCTATCAACGTGAGATGAACCACCAAAATCTTTATGATTGCGTGATACGGCCTGATGCTGGACATCAACATCCACTATATATTTGTTTCCGTTTTCATCAGTAATCTCGACGAACTGGTGACATCCAACGCGCTGGTAGTAACATTTCTCCATTCCGCTATACGCCATCCATACTACCGGATGTTCACTAATGCCTGTTATTTTCATTTTTAAAACCTCTTTCACGTGCCGGGTGTTGGCTCCCGGCTGGCCTTTGAGTTACTAAACCAAGTACGCTTGAAAAACTCCTTGGAAGTTCTTCTCTGCTACAGTACGAGCTATCAGTTTGTGGTTTTTTCCTGCATCCGTTACAAACTTTACAGTTACGTTTCCTTTTTTCACTCCTGGGATAACTTCAGTGATGGTAGCATTCTCGTACGCTACGTTGAAGGCTTTAGTTGTTGCCGAAATTCTAGCTCCGACAACCGCATTTAATGAAGTTAATGGTGTTTTCACGGCTTTTACTCCTTTCTTCAGCGATGCCCACAATGTCCGAAGTGCCAACGCTAAACGAGCCACATAATCCCCAACCATTTGCTTTGCTATCTTGTGGGCCTCAACCATCATTTCACGTTTACTTAATTTGATCTTCGTCATTGCGTGCAACCCCTTTCTTTATCTTGATATAAGTATACACCTTAACCAAATATATGTCAACACTTTTTTCAAGATTTCCATAAAATTTTACAAAATAAAAAGCCCTCGGCTCATTCCGGGGGCTTTTTGTGGTTTTACTTTAAACCAAACTGTGCCTTCGTGTTCAACTTATTATTCTGGAACATAACGTTCGCGTTAGCTCCAATGTCACCCTCTCCTTTGTATGTGTACATAACCGTGTGCAGAGCCCCTCCCTTTGTTCCTGACTCGGACACCACTTCCCCCGGCCCGCCGATGATACTGGTTGCATCCTCGTAACTCATGCCTGTTGCGAGTTGGCCGAATTCAGCCTTTGTCATGGTCGGCTTGTTACCTGTCGTGGACGGAGCGTCCCCCATCGCGCCGATTGCTACCCCTAAAACTACTAGACCGACTACTCCGATCAATGCCTTTTTAATAAATCCCATGCAAATCTCTCCCTCGTTTTTTAAATAATGTGATAATTATACCACTAAGACCCCTGCCTTTAAATAGTAACGTTCGGACATTTCGCATCCCCCACCTTCCCCTACTCAACTCATCCCTGCGCAAATGCCCCTTTTTGCACAATTTCAGAGGGCTTGAGGGAGGTTGGCCGAACAATCGGCTATATCATGTTGCTATAACGTTCGCTTTACCTTGTATCCCTTCTTGCGCTCCTTGGGACGAAACATAGGTATAGCTTCATGATGCTCTGGCAGCATGAAAATAAATAAGAGTGGGCCGAAAACAATTGCTAAAGTAATCCATGTCATGTTGTCACCTTGTCGGACATTGCCAACTTTATCACAAGGGATCGCAACCGGTCTGCTTCTTCCTTTAATCGTTCTGTCTCACCCAACAACTCCGAGCAAGCCAAGTTTACAGCCGCATTCCTGCTTATCCCGCAGCCCTTAGCGTAAGCGTCTAAATCTTTCAAGAGTGGGGCAGAGAAGTGAATTAGTGCGGGCTTCTTTTTCTTTTCCATGCAACAGCCTCCCTATATCAACATGATATATATTTATGAGGGTTCGCGGAAAATATGACTGTTTACTTGCCAAAGAATCTCCACCAGGGTTTCTTGTTGCGTTGTTGTTGTATTAACTTGATATCATTGAGCCTTTGTAATACCTCGTTATCTCTAAGCTCTGCGCTCCTGCGGCCATCCTCGTCCTTCTCGTGAAGCTTCGTGAATCCTTCTTTGAATTCCGCCCTTATGTCCTCAAGTTCATCTTGAAGTTGGAGTATAATACGATTCTGCTTGGCTAGTTCTTCAAGCAAGGTATGGCGAATACTATGCACTAAATCTTCCTGTTGCGTTGCCTCGGTGCTGTTGTCAGGGGATTGTGCTACCAAATCAGTAACAACCCCAAATCGTTTTTCTAGTACCTCTATAATTTGATCATGGTCTAACTTTTTGGTATAAGATGTCTTAATAATGTTCAGGATTTCAATGGTTGAATCCCTCTCGAATTTAGTAGTTTTACCTTCCCCTTGGGTATTGAAGTAGGGTAGATAGGTATCTTTGTAATAGCGACAAGTGCTTATATTTATGTCTGTCAATTCCGAGCATTGCTTGAGCGTGAGATACACGACTTATACACACCCTTTCCTGTGGATAACCACCATTGTATTATTAATAAGATCAACTCTTGTAATAGTATATTTTGTGGGGAAAGATTCTTTCGGGGTCCCCGCAAAGTTCTTTCGGGGAGGGGGAAAGATTCTTTCGGGGTTGTGGATAACTTTTATCTCTCCCGCATCATCATTTCATAGATGGTATTTGGGCTTATTAACCCCTCTTTTACAGATCGTTCAAGGTGTTCTGTCTCTTCGGAGCAGAGAAAATACATAACCTTCTCGTCGCCCGGTATTCCAGCCTTAACAATCCATATGTAGCCGTGTTCCTCTAGCCATCGCATCCCGGCTGTGATGCTCGGCCTTGATAGCTTTGTTAGCTTCAGGAGTTGAGGCATAGCTAGATAATCGCCAATTTTTTCCCATCCCCAACACTTTCGTATAAGGATAAAATAGCACTTCATGGCAGCTAGGTTTGTTATTTTAGGCATGAGTTGATCAAAGACAACATTTGGCACTTCGGTAAAATTTTTCTTCGGGCGTGGCAATCTGAACACGACAAAAAACTCCTATCGAATTAATTTAGGAATGGACAGGAGCCGTGCCTATGCTTTATAATAAAACCACAGCACAAAACAACCTATCCAGCAAACCCCTTGAGATCACTTTAGCAGGTGGAATCTCAGGGGGTTTTCCTATTTTGCTTTAATTCGACAGGTTAACACTTCAATCCTTCAAATCCAAAGAATAACATGAATAGCTACACCCACAACGTAAACACAGGCTAGAAGTTTGAGCGTCACATACAGTATTGGTTTTCTCTCAGAGAATGGTAATTTTTCGACATGATGATTATTTATATATTCCTGCATATACTCCGGATCTACTAATACCAAATCTTTATCAACAACTACATACTTAAAGAATCCTCCCAAGTCCTTAGAAACAACCACACAGCAAAACATCCTTTCTATATTGTAATTTATCTTATAATTTCGGCAAATACTTTTAAAATCCTCTAGAATTTTCCTTATCGAGCATAAAGTAAGCAGGTATTTGACTTAACAAATACCCGCTTATAATTTTATAGTTATTATTTAGATTTCATCTTTTTTATAGTTTCTAAAAGATCGCGAAGGAAGATCGGGTCAATTTGTTCATCGTGTAATTCGCGGGCCAGTATAGCATATGGCAAGCTTTCGCGTGTAGCGAAGAACTCGACAATATCTTCCGGAGGCTCATAGTCTGATATCTTTATCATTTCCTCGAAGCTCAAGGCGTTATCATCCATAAAGAACCATGTGTTGGTATTAAGAGCTTTGGCTAACTTTTCCAACGCTTCAGTGGCGGGCCTTTTCTTTCCATTTTCTATTTGAGAAATAAAAGGAGCCGATAATCCGGCCATCTTGGCTAAGTCGGTTTGGCTAAATCCTCTTAGCTCTCTCACATACTTAACTTTCTCTCCAAAATTCAAAACCTTTCGCCTCCTTTTGCAGTAATATAACCACGGGTAAAATAATTATATTAGGTATATTGCAATGTTGCTCACAGTAATATATACTTACGATATGAGGTAGATAGAACAGATAAAACCAATATTTTATTTACCTCTGCCATTACCAAAAGTAATTAAAAAGGTGGTGATAATAAAATGATAACCGCGAGTAAAGATCAAACCATTGCAATAGTAGGCAAGAACCTCAGACGATTGATTGAATCAAGGGAAGGTCTTACTCAAACTAAGTTAGCCAAGGATGCTGGTGTATGCTATTCAACGGTTACCGATACTTGCAATTTGCGAAGCGTTCCAAGCGTCAAAGTCCTCGGGGTGCTTGCGAAAACTCTCGGATGCAGTATGGCAGATTTGTTCAAGGAGGAATAATGAAAAACAGTTTTACCATGTCAGCAAGTGAGAATAAAAAGAAAGCTAGGATACCAACCCTAGCGCATTATTTTATTCTTACTATCAAAAAGCTTTTCAACTTCAAACAACCCCTTAATGCTTACCAGGCAAAAAGAGGAAGGTTGAAACTGTTACCTGCTTGACGCACTTCCAGCTCATCAATATTACCAGTATTGATAGACCGAAAGTACGTCGATCGAGCAACGTTGCTCTAATTAATTTGTCCGCTACCAACGAACGATTCAGCCATTTCCAGTGGCCGAGTCAAACACCGCCGTAGTTCATAGGGCTTGTTTGCTACGCTCTTGTTTAACTGTGTTCAGTCTACACAATTATCAATGTGGTGTCAATAGGGTATTATGACATTTTTGCAAAAAAGTATTAAAAAAGTGATGTTATGTAATCGTTTCGTCAAGGAGGGGAAGGCAATAGAAAAAGCATTAGTAAGTGAGTTCAAGCGATTAACAGGTTTTAACGGTGGCGATATTGCTAAAAAGTATGGAGTTAGTCGGCAGTTTGTTCATCAGGAGTTAAGTAGTAACACGTTGACGCATAAGGCTAGTTCGGCTTTCTTCTTAAATGCAATGATTAACGAAAAGGTTTTAGAACTAAAAAAGCAGGTTCGGGATTTGGAGTTTTTGCAGCTCAGTATTGAGGGCAGCGTAACGAATGGGGAGGACAAGCATGAGTAATTTAACAACCATTCAAGTCGAAGTTGATCTTGGGGTAAACCCTCACGATGGAGCGGCAAAGGTTAGCACAAGGTTTATAGCTGATGTGTTCAACAAGGAACATAAGGATGTGTTGGAATCAGTTAGGAATTGTAATTGCAGTAATGAATTCTCGCGGCGGAATTTTACGCCGTCAACCTACAAGGATTCAAGAGGAAAGAAGCAACCTGAAGTCCTGCTCACGAAAGACGGATTCGCTTTTATTGTAATGGGTTTCACTGGCAAAAAGGCTGCTCAATTTAAAGAAGCATATATCAACCGATTTAACGAAATGGAAAAAACCTTAAAAGACCTTAACATCGCAAGGCTCGAATACCCCGAACTTACGGAAGCAATCAAATCCATGCACGCAGAACCGAAGTTCTTCCATTACTCAAATGAGGCAGACATGTTCAATCAAATTATTTTAGGCATGAAGTCGAAAGAATTTCGCAGGAAGCACAACCTTGATAAAGGTGATTCAATCAGACCATACCTAACTCCATTTCAAGCCGAGGCAATGAGGAAAATGCAACAGTTCGACGTAGGCTTAGTTGTGGCCGTTCCTGATTTCGCCGAGCGCAAGAAGATTCTGCGAACCTATTTTATGCAAACTTATTTTCCTGAGACGTTGAAGTTAAATTCTTAATGCACCAGGAGGGGTCAAGCTGTGAAAATTGAGTTTAACGAAGGCGAACCGTTATCCGAAAAAAGTCGCCTTGTACTAATCAATCATGTCATCGAAAACACTGACAAGATCGAAGCTATCCATAATTTAGATGGTTTCTCAGATTACTTGCTAAGAACCTTAATGAATGACGAGTGTATAAGCTGCTCTCTGTGCAAGGTTAACCAAGGGAAGTGCTATGGAAAGATTGGCGGAAATCCTTGCTTAGTATTTAGGCCAAAGGAGGACAAGCTATACACCACCTAAAATCCTGGAAAGTAACCGGTCGTGATCGTTCTCGGAGGCTGGGGTATCAAGAAAAGCAGAGGCTGCAATTGAAGGATGAGCAGGCCAAAGGCAAGATTGAATTGTTTGTGAAGAAGTTAGTAAAGTAAAGGAGGATGAAAAACTTGAAAAAATGGCAATGGTACACCCTCGGAGTTTTGCTCTATGTAGCGATATTGTCGCTCTCATTTAATCAATTTTCTAAAGGAAACGTACAGTATGGATTTTTTTATTCTGTAGCTTCCGGTGTTGTAGGGGCAAGGATTCTTTTAACTTTTATTAAGGATAGGGCGAAGAAACATAAGTAAAGGAGGCGCACTATGACTAAGCAAACACTCCAAACCTGCCAATGCGGAAAACCCACGGAATTTCCAGAAGCCCAAGTAAAAACAACCTGCTCATGCGGTCAAGTCTGGGAAATGGATTGCGGAGGGTATTGGTTCACAAACCTTGTTATACCATTCGCCACTCCAAAGGCTCGGTTTACGTCTGAAAAGCGCAAGAATTACCCTAAAAGTAACAAGCGGAGGATGGTAAAAAAATGAGTAGAGATATTAAGTTTAGGGCTTGGGATAAGGACTGCAAAAAAATATTACCGTGGGAAATGATGGTAACTGGTTTTTTGCAAGGGTTTTTGAGCAAAAAATACAATGTTGAGGTTATGCAATTCTCCGGACTCCATGACAAGAATGGCAAGGAGATTTATGAGGGGGATATTATTAATCTCATAAATTGCGAAGGAGATTCGATAAATGTAGTCTGCGAGCTTGGAACTGCAAGGAGAAGTGTAACTAACTGTATCGTAGATATTACTGGCTTTTATTTCAAATTACCTAACGGTAAGAAGTCTTTTCCTGTCGTCAATAACTATCTAGGGAAGCATGATTTGGAAATATTTGAAATCATTGGAAACATCTACGAAAATCCTGAACTCTTGGAGGATACTAAATGCTGAAAACAATACTAAAACCACTACGCAAGCAGCTACTAAAATCCAAGCGAATCAAGCAAGCAGTAACCGACAGCCTCAAGCGCAAGAATCTGGCAGGAGCGTTACTAAACAGCGAATGCGTCCGTATGCCTGAGAAGTCTGATTGTGTGTTAACGATTGAATATGAGGGGTTCGTAGTTGACTATCACGATGGGCGCATGGTCGGGCAGCGTGGGGTTGTGCCGTTTGTTATGCGGCCATTGGGGTTGTGGAGGTGGAAGCTATAGAGTCCTGGGAGCTGAAGCAGATGCAATCTCTTCCGCTCGAACTAAAGATTATTAAGACGAAATTGCGGATTAGGGAATGGTATGAAGCGTGGGATGGTCAAGTATATGTTTCGTTCTCGGGTGGTAAGGACTCAACAGTTTTACTGAAGTTGGTTCGTGAACTTTATCCCGATGTTCCGGCTGTATTTATGGATACGGGGTTAGAGTATCCGGAGATTAGGGAGTTCGTCGGAACTATTGAAAATGTTGTTACAATCAAACCAAAAATGGCATTCAATAAAGTTATCGAAAAATACGGATATCCAGTTGTGTCTAAGCAAACATCCGATATAGTGTACAGAATTCGCCACTACAATATTAGCGATAGGGCGATGAATTACTACTTAGTTGGAAAACCAGAAAGAGGATTGGGCCCAAAGCTATCATTAAAGTGGAGAAAACTACTAGACGCTCCATTCGAGGTAAATTCCTACTGCTGCAACGTAATGAAAAAAAGACCTGCCAAGATATACGATAAGGATTCTGGAAGGAAGGTAATGACTGGGGAAATTGCTTCTGAAAGTAGAATGAGATTACAACAGTATCTTGACCGTGGGTGCAATGCGTTTGATGCCAAAAACCCCAAGTCGACTCCATTGGGTTTCTGGACAGAACAAGACGTTCTGCAATATATCAAGAAATTTGAGGTTCCATATGCAACTGTGTATGGAGATATTATCGCAGTTAGTGGTGGTGGATTGACGTTAACCGGATTATCGCGTACCGGGTGCATGTTCTGCATGTTTGGGGTACACATGGAGAAGGGTGAGAATCGCTTTCAACGCATGGCAAAGACCCACCCTAAGCAATATGACTACTGCATCAACAAACTAGGATTAGGCGAAGTCCTGGACTATATCGGCGTAGATTATCGCGTCAATAATCTGTTCGAAGGAGGAACAAAATGAAGCAAGGCAAAAACCCGACCCGCACCCAAAGTATTCGCCTGAAAAAGCTTGGGCTAGTTCCGACTAATTGGCTCGTCTCGAAGTGCAGCCCCACTGAGTTTGTTGTCGTCCATCGTGTGAGTGGTGAAGTTAGGAGGTTGGGAGTATGACAAACTGGTTCGCAAACCTCGAAACCAAAGCCCAAATGAACTCTTTAGCCATCGGAGCAATCGAGGAAATCATGGGAGATATCAGCACAACTGCACCATCGAAGTTGATTGGAATTGCTAGATGGCTGAGGGAATTGGATTTAGCGCGGAACGCAAAAATGGCCCCGCGCCAACGGGACCTAAAGGAAATTACTCAAGGTAATTGTAGCATAGATTCGAGCCGAATTGAATCGTTGGTAGATTTTCCTCTGGTTAAGAGAGGGCCGGATTGCGAGAAGTGTCAGTGCTTCAACTGTGACCGTCTAACACGATGCCACATTTTATTGCCATCAACTCTCAAGCATTGCGCGTATGCGTGCGGTGGACATGCCCCAATCACAAACTGTGAATATGCGAATAAGGAGAATGAAATATGCGAGTAAAAAAACTAAGCGTCAGTAATTTTCTCGGAATAACAGAGCTATCCCTTGACCTTGGAAAAGTGAACATTATCACAGGCCGAAAGGGAGAGGGCAAGACTTCTGTAATAGAATCACTCCAAAAAGGATTCACCAACACGTCCGAGCGAACCGAAATAGTCCGACACAACGAGTCAGAGGCGACAATTTTTATCCAGACAGACACTGGCCTTGAGATTGACCGCAAGATCCGCACCGGTGGAAAGGCAGACTATTTCAAGCTGAAGAAGCCCGGAGAAGCGGTGCCTTCGACCGAGAAATATCTCAAGCAGTTTATAAGCGGCGATATCTTTAAGCCCTTGGAGTTCGTTTCTAAATCCCCGACTGAGCAAGCAAAAATCATCCTTAACCTTCTTGAAATCCCTTGGACTCTTGACGACATATCCAACTGGTTCGGAGAGATCCCGGACAGCGTAAACTATCAAGCGCACATCCTCCAAGTCCTCGGTCAAATTGTCGCTTATTACTTTGACCAAAGGACGGCTGTAAATCAGGAGATTGGCGTTCTGAAGGCGCAGATTGCCGGGTATAGGAATGAGTTGCCGCCGAATTATGACGGGGAGTTCTGGCGGGCTAAGAGCGTGGCAGAGGCTTATAAGAAGCTATCTGATGCCGAGCAGGTTAATAAGGCTATAGATAGTGCTGTGAACTTGATTGAGAGCCTAGAACAACGCATTGACATCGTTAGGGCCGAGGCTGAGACAGAGAAGCAAAGCAAGTTGAATCAGATGGCACAGAAGCGTAACGAGATTAAGGAATTTAAGGCTTTTCTTGAAAATAAGGTTGCCGAGGCAGAGAGCAAAATATTGCAATCCGATTCAAGAATTAAGCAGACAGAGGATTCTTTAGGAATTGAACATGAACGAAAATTAACAAAGATGAATGTGGAATATGCAATTAAACTGCAAATACTGAATGATGAACATGCCGCTAAATTGAAAGAATCAAGAAAATTGATATCTGACGAAGTTACAGTTACCGAACAATTAATCGTTAGCTATAACCAATCAATCGCCACCAAAGACCAAGAATACGCCAACATCGACGAACTAGAAACTCAATCCCTCCTGTCCATCAGTGAAAAAGCAGACGAGCGCATAAAAACGGAAGATGCCAAAGTCGGGAATGCTCGAAAAACCCTAGCAGAAACCGTGCCTGTCGAAGTCGAACCACTCCGAAAAGCAGCAGACGAAGTTGCTAACATGCAAAGCTATCTCCGCGACTTTGATCTCATGTCCTCTATGATCCGCGAAAAGTTGGCACCGAAAGAAGAACTCTCCAAAACCCTTACGGCCCGAATCGAGAAGGGGCGCGAAATGCCGAAGGAGCTATTAAAGATTGCAGCGTTGCCGATACCGGGAATCGCTGTGGATGCGAACGGGTTGATCCGCATTGGCGAGACGTTGATTGACGGACTGTCCGAGGGTGAGAAGTTGGAGCTTGCCTTTAGGGCGGCTAAGGCCCAAGCCGGTGAGCTGAAACTCATTTGTCTGGATGGTTGGAACAAGATCAATCCGAGTGATCGGGAGTGGATTGAGCGGGAGATTGCCGAGGATGAGTATCAATATATTTTGCTTCTTACGGATGATGGCGATCTGAAGATTGATATATCGGATGGAGTTAGCGCGAACGAAAGAGGCACAGAAATATGCTAATTTCTAGAAAATGGGCAATACCAAATAAAAACACTTTCAGCATCAAGCCGATAGCCGAACTAATCGAAAGGCATTTGGTAAAAGGATGCACTATAGACCCTTTTGCTAATAGCAACAAAACCGCAACCATTACAAATGACTTAGATACGCAACATGACACAGATTACCACATGGATGCCTTGGATTTCCTAAAGCAGTTTGAAGATGTCTCGGTAGATATGTGCTTATATGACCCACCGTATTCTCCGCGTCAAGTGAGTGAGTGCTATAAATCTTTAGATATGACCGTAAATATGCAAACCACACAAGCTAGTTATTGGAGTAATCAAAAGAAAGAGGTCGGCAGGGTCATAAGAAAGGGAGGAAAAGTGATTACATTCGGGTGGAATAGCGGTGGAATAGGTAAAAAATATGGATTTGAAATAGTCGAAATATTATTGGTTTCCCACGGAGGATGGCACAACGACACAATTTGCACAGTGGAAAGGAAGGTTTGTTAAATGGCTAACATAGTCGTAAAAAACCCAACAGTAGCCCAATACCTGGGATCAGTGGACATAAAGCGGTACATTGAAGGAGTCCTGAAAGAGCGTGCAGGGCAGTTCGTGACCTCGTTAGTGTCAATGTCAAAACTTACCCCTGCGTTAAGCGGTTGTGACCCTGAAACACTTATGTATTGCGGCCTGAAGGCGGCTAGTCTAAGCCTTCCGTTAGATAACAACCTTGGGTTCGCTTATGCGGTTCCCTACAAGAACAACAAGACTGAACCTCCAACTATTGAGGCGCAATTCCAAATTGGTTATAAGGGATTCATTCAGCTTGGGCAGAGGACCGGTCAGTACAAAAGTATGAACGTTATCAATATCCATAAAGGCGAGTTGATAAGCTGGGACCCATTCACGGAAGAACTTGAACTGGAAATTGTAAGCGACCAAGAAGCACGTTCTCTCCTTCCGGTCATTGGATATGCTGCTGTTTTTATACTAACGAACGGGTTCAAAAAAGTCAGCTATTGGCCTACGGCAAGGGTTGAATCCCATGCCAAAAGATTCTCGAAGGCTTTTCATAAAGGACCTTGGCAAACAGACTTCCATGCAATGGCAAGAAAGACGGTCCTAAAGGATATGTTGAGCCATTGGGGGCCTGCTTCTACGGAGATATCAGAGGCCGCAAAGTTTGATCAATCTGTTGTTCGTAAAACAGAGGCTGGGGAAGAATACCCAGATTACGTGGATGGTTCACTGGTTGAGGATGTTCCAAACTTGCCAGAATCAAGCATCGAAGCTGAATTCAAGGCTGAGCAGGAGCGCAAAAAAGCGTTCGACGCCGAAGAGAGTCGGAGATTGGATGCAGAGTTGGCGGAGAGGGAGAATGCTGGTGCTTAAACTCACTCGCGAAAACTACCACAGCAACGCTGCGAACCTTGAATATATGAGCAGGGGCCAGTATAAATCTATGCTTGAGTGCGAAGCCGCAGTGATGGCAACCCTGAAAGGGGAATGGGTGGAACCTCCATCCATTGCCCTCGAAGTAGGGCAATATGTGCATAGCTGGAACGATGGAGCTCGCCAAGAATTCATGGCTACTCATCCAAATATGTTCACCAAAAAACTAACCCTTGGCGCTGATTATAAAGTCGCAGACAAAATGATCGAATGCCTAGAACGAGATCCCTTCTGCACGTTTTGCTTACAAGGGGAAAAAGAGGTCATTGTTACCGCGTTTATGTACGGGGCTTGGTGGAAGGTAATGCTTGACGTTCAGAACAACGAGAGACGCAGAATTGTGGATCTCAAGACAACTAGGAGCGTTACTGAACATGTTTGGGTAGTGGTTGAAGATGCGTTTGGTAAGAAAGTAAACAGGAAGGTGTCATTTGTCGAGGCTTATCATTATCCTCTGCAAAATGCCATTTATAGCAACGTAGAGAGGATAGCAATGGGCAGGTCAGAAGGCGATTGGTCAGAATTTCTCATCGTTGCTGTCTCGAAGGAGAAATCACCCGATAAGGCGATTATCAACATGACTGACCACGAGCGGTTGGTTAGGGAACTCGCCGAGGTTGAAAGGAACATGCCGAGGATATTGGCGGTGAAGGCTAGGGAAGTTGAGCCGATTAGGTGTGAAGTGTGCGATTATTGCCGCAGTACCAAGACGCTAACCAAGGCAATCCATTATTCGGAGTTATAAAGTAGGTGAGAATATGCCAAACAGGATCCTGAAGGAAACTATATGTACTAGTGAAAATCTAAATTCCCTAGATACTGATGCCGAAGTTTTTCTATATCGCCTAATCGTTACTTGTGATGATTACGGAATATTTTTTGCTAATACATCAATACTTAGGGCTAAATGTTTCCCTTTGCGGATCGATAAAATTAAAGACAAGGACATTGAGAAGTGGATTAAAGCGTTAGTTGATGCGAACTTAATCTTTCTTTATGAAAATGAAGGCAGACAATACCTTAAATTATCAAAATGGGATAGACACCAGCAAGTGAGAGCAACGAAAAGCAAATATCCTACGCCAGATATGGAAAATTCACGACTTATATCCATTGATATCAATTGCAATCAATTACTTGCAAATGTCCCCGTATTCGTAAGCGTAAGCGATAGTAGTAATCGTAAACGTAATAGAGATAAGGGAGAAGAAAGTGCAGAAACAACCCCTTATTCTGAAGTTCAAGAAATATTCAATCGTGTTTGTGTATCTTTTGGTAAAGTTCAAAAAATGTCTAATTCGAGGAAGGACAAGTTGCGAACGCGTTGGGCCGAAATTAAGACCATTGAGTCGTTCGAGAACATATGCACCAAAATGGAATCAAGCAATTTCCTCAAGGGTGATAACAAGCAAAAGTGGAAAGCCACATTCGATTGGATCCTTGAAAATGATAACAACTGGGTAAAGGTTATCGAGGGTAATTATGACAACAAGTTAGGAGGTTCGAATGATGGCGAAAGCAAAACCAAACCCAATGCAGTCGATTCGGGAGATTCTAAACCTTGGGAAAACGACCCCTATCTCAGAGACATCCTTGGAACTGGAAAGGCGGAAGTTTAACGTCTACCACATTGGAACCGATTATAGCCTTAAGCCAGTAGAGAAGGCATACGCATGCAAAGAGTGTGAAGACCGTGAGATTGTTGCTGTTGGATTAGATCCCTATGGATTAACTTTATATGCCGAATGTATTTGCAAGGTCAAGAAGAATTCGGCAAGAAAGCTGAAGTCGTCTGGGTTAACCACTCAACAACTTAGATATAACCTATCGGAATATCGGGTGAATAATGGCAACCGGAACATGTACAGAGGAGTTGAAAAATACCTAAAGGCATGGCCCGAACTAATCAAAAGCCAGTCCGATGCAAAAGGTTTTCTCCTTCTTGGTAATGCGGGGATTGGAAAGACAATGCTGGCAAGTATTATCGCAAAGGACATGCTCGACAAGGGGATTCAGGTCGTGTTTGTATCTTCTGCAGATCTGTTGGCTGAACTGAGGGACGCACAGTTCAGGAAAGATGAAAGCGGGATTGAGGCAAAGATCGAGACATTAGCAAAGGCTCAAGCTTTAATCCTGGATGATGTTGGCAAGGAGAAGCCCACAGAGTGGGTCCAGAGTATGTATTATCGACTGATTGACCTTAGATACCGTAGTAATTTACTTACCGGGTTCACGACCAACTATTATCCAAAGCCCTTGGAAGATAGGCTCAGAGATTTCGGGGAGGCGACAGTGTCTAGGATCCTCGGAATGACCGTGGATTATCTGTTATTTGCCAAGGATTACGACCATAGGACGAAGAGGGATTAAGGGAGGGTTAAGTCGTGCTAGAAAAACCAAAGTTCCTGGACACGGTCAAGGTTAAAGCGTTCGCCTACAACGCCAAAAAATCAGTTGTCGTCGATGGGCAATATTATGGTAGCGGAAGAGGAATAACCACGGTTAAAAACCGTCAACCTGAAATCATTTACAGGGTCATTGGTGCGGTTAATCTTCCTCAAGGATATTCAGATCACTTAGGATACGAGCAAGGTTATAAATTCAAGCCTACGGGGAGTGCGCAGGTTTTCATTGTTGCCAACACCATTGGGGTTAGACATAAGGCGTTGCTTGAGGATTTGGAACTTGTGGAGGATGAGGCATGAGCAAGGAAAAATCAATCATACTCTCGACTGAAGAAGTTCGGTCGGTTCTGGATGGCAGGAAGACGATGGCTAGACGGGTTATTAAGCCACAACCCGACCATTGCCATAGAGATATTATCGGCAAAGAAAAGCCATACAACGTCGATGATTGGAATAAATTAATTCCTCAAGTTGGGGAAATGGAAATTAAGCCTCCGCATCAGGTTGGAGACATTCTTTGGGTGAGGGAAACGTGGTGCATGGTTACAGCTCTTAATGATTGCGAGGGAAAACACAGTAATCAATGCGGTGGTATAGATTCATGGGATTATTACAAAGCGGACGGAAAAACACTTCCGAGCGATTTTAAATGGAATCCATCAATCCACATGCCACGCGCAGCCGCTAGGTTATTTCTGAAGGTCAAGGATATTCGAGTTGAGAGATTGCAGGAGATAAGCATTGGTGAGATATGCAAAGAAGGTATAGAGACAGATTGTAGAGACTGTATCGACCACTACGGAGAATGCGGAGAGGAGAATGATGAAGACGATGAATGTGGTTTGCACGATGATACGTTTTCTAATTTTGAATCGCTTTGGAACAGCATCAACGCCAAACGTGGCTATGGATGGGACTCAAACCCATGGGTGTGGGTTATCTCATTCGAAAGGATTGAAAACGCATGATCCACTACTCAAAAACCCTAACACCAACGCAATCCGTGGAGATGAGCCAATTCCTGAAAACTCTATTATGCGCTGCTGATAAAGCCAAGGAAGCAGGGGTAAAGCCGGACGTTAAAAATTTTATGAAAGCGTGGATTGGGATACCGGTAACCGAGGAAGAAAAAAGGCAACGACACATGGGCTATCAGAGGGATTACGGCAGGAGAAGGCGAGAAGCAAGGAGGTTGGCAAATGGAAAGTAACTTTGCAAAACTACGCAGGAGATACCCAACTGTTGAGTCGTTAGAAATAGCGGCAAAGGCGGCAGGAGGAAAAGCCTGTCTGGCTAGGGAGATTGGTGTAAAACCTCACTCTTTTGCAGATTACGCCAGGAGTTTAAAAAAGCCAGCAAAACGGGCCGCTGTGCCCCGTGAAAACAACTGTGATCTGACAGATAAGGAACTTGACGCTAGAATCAAGGAAATGCACGGGTGCAAGTATGGCGAGGTTACGGTTTACAGGCTCACAGAGGGCTATGTAAGCGGTCAGAACGGAACAGAAGGGTTAGAGTTCGTCAGGACGGAAACTGGACGCGGTGGGATATCTTTATGGGGGAGAGGAAGGGGTTAGGGAATGAGGGAGATTAAATTCCGCGGGAAACGTATTGACGATGGTGAATGGGTTGTAGGTTTTCTCGAACTTCATTTGGTTGACGGTGATTTGACCAAGACAAAGCAAGACGCATTTATTACATGTGACTACATGGACAAAATTGGAAAAGTTTATCGAGATAGGTTTGACGTTATCCCTGAAACGGTAGGGCAGTTTACGGGCCTTAAGGATAAAAACGGGGTGGAGATTTACGATGGGGACAGAGCAAAGAGCAGCTACGGGATTACTGGAATAGTTAAATACGAGGAAGGATCTTTTTATATTTGGACACCGACAAGAAAGTGTGCATTTGCTGGATTGATTAAACTCGGGCACAACTTCGAGGTCATCGGAAACATCCATGAAAACCCTAAAATTTTGGCACAAGGATGAGCAACTACGCCAACCGAGGAAAATCCCTAGAAACCCTCATCGAACACGCTAACAAGCAGTACAAAGCAAAGGGCGTTGCGTTGATCCAAAAGGTGGCAACTCCTTGGACTGTGATACGAAGGGGAAAGCAGATTGTTTCCGCCTTTCCTGCTGAGAAATCGACGGTGGATTTTATTGGCATAGCACAAGATTATGCAGTAGCATTTGATGCTAAACAATGCAAAGAAAAGACAAGATTTCCATTGTCTAATATCGAGCAACATCAAATGGATTTCCTGAGAGAGTGGGCTAGGCAAGACGGAAAGTCATTCTTTATTATCGAAATGTCTGAACTAGGTAAAATTTATAAAGCTGAGTTCGGTCACATTTCTCACTATTGGTACAAAGCCCTAAAAGGCGGACGAAAGAGCATTCCGATCAAGGATTTCGATAAGTTCAAGGTGGTTGGACAAGCTGGGGGAATAGTGTTGGATTACTTAGGTATTTATGGTGATTTTTAATCGTAAGTTACGTTAGATTGCAATATTGCGTTTAAAATTGGAGGTTGAAAATGGCTAAAACACATTATTACAACTACATTGCATTACCAATTCTGAACGGACTAACCCCAACCACGGAGAGCTGCACCATGAAAGTCCTTGAAGAAGTCGGGGAACTGATGCAGTTGATCGGCAAGGGACAGGGCAAAAGCGGAGAAGAATTAACTTGTATTGGAGGAAAGATAGACTGGGCAATACGTGCCATCATGGAGGCAATAGATACTGCTCAATCGGCAATTACGATGGCACATACGATGTGCGATGAACATAATATTGACCTGTCGGAAATGATGGATATTCACTCGATGAAACTTGCCAAGAAAGGGTATTTGGTGAAGAAATGAGTAATTCAATAATCGTCATGAACGGTCAATTTTACTGCGGGGAAACACTCGAACCTCGTCAAATAAACTTTACGCCTGATCGCAAAAAAGCGGTAGAGGTTGACGAGAGAAGGGCCCGGTACATCGTGCGGAATATTTTGGGCTGGTTTATGGCTGAGAACTTTCCTTTGCGGAGGCTTGAGATTATTAGGGCAAGCGGTAAGGTTGAGGAAGTTGGCAGGGATGCAAATAACTCTAGGTATTTGGCTGGGGTTGGGATTGGAGGGAAAAAGTGAGTAAGCAATTTATATGCAAACAATGCGGAGGATGTTGCGGGCCAATTCCTTTGATGAAAAACCAACTAGATGTTCTTAAATCTGCAATTAAAACAATGCGCAAGAACGAGATAGAAATACTGAAGTTGCAGGATAGGGATAAAACAACATGTATTTTACTCAATATGGATACTATGCGTTGCTCTGTTTATCATTTCAGACCGTTAGTGTGTCGCCAATATGGATTGATAAAGGAACTGCAATGCCCCAATAATCGCGGTCTTAATCTAAAAAGCGGAAAGACGCAGACCGAGAAAGTTATAAAAGGAACTTTTGCAGGAATATTGAGCGAGGATATTGGTTGGACGGAATTAGAGATCCTAAGATGACCATTGAAGAAATTAAACGCCTACTGGAAATCCTTTGGGAGAGATATTTGAGCCAGCCGGACGTTAATGATCAGAAGAAGGTGTGAGGATGAAAACTGTAATGTATAAGGGCGAGAGGTATACCGTAAGTGTTCCCAGACCGCTTGGCGATGGGTTGCACACATGTGATGCCTGGAAGCAAAGGACGGGTAAGGAAGTCAAGGATTACGACAAGTTGGATAGGTTGTCAAAGGCTTGGTTTAAGACGAAGGGGAGGTAGTTTTATTGGCTACAGCAGAACGAATTACTATTCTATGCGATGGAGATAGATGCCTAGATGGATCGTTATGCTCTGACATCAGGCACCATGTTACGGTAAACGACTTACAACGTGACCATGCATTGCAAATGTTTTACGAAGAGGGAAAAAGAGCTGTAATTGCTATGCGGGATATGTTTACACCAGCACTAGAAAAGGTAGCTAAGGAATTATCAGAATTTTTCATAATGATTGACGATGTGCTTAAAAAAACAACGTCAATTCCTGTAAAATGGTACAACCCAACAAACCGTCATAACTTCAGGAAAATGCACCGCATTACTCAGAGGCGAGTTGTTAAGCGGAGGGATAGGCAGAGCCGAGGGAGTGTTAAGTTGTTGAAGGTTGAGTGTGTGACGGATGAGGAGGAATAGTGTGTGGCAAAGATACTTCAATTCAAGGCGCGGCCTAAGCCAGACACCAGAGTTGAGGAATTTATTGAGCAGCTTGAGGATACTAAAACATTATTTCTGGACAAGCATATTGATGATGTTTTTATTATTGCTACGGGTGAAGACCTGAAGTGTTGCACATCAAGCGGAGTGACACTTGAAAAGGCGCTGAAGATGTGCCGAGATTTCATTAAGAATTATAGGGAATACACCGATGATGAGGAGTGAGTTGGCCTATGGAATGTCCTAACGTCTGGTTCGAATGCGATCTCTGCAAACACAAAAAAGAGTGCGACGATGGGGAATATAAGGGAGAACTCACCGATGTCGAGGTAGTTGTCAAGGCGGCAGAGATATCCAAAAAAGTCGTCAATACTGAGGTTCGGAAGAATGTTGAGAGTATTCGAGGGACATCGTGGGCAGAGAAGTTTTTGACAGAAATGAGCGAAGAGGAAAGATGGCGAGAGCTAAGGAAATATCCGATACCTAATCTTCACTCGGTAGCAGACCCGTACAAGGCGGAGCAAGGTGCGATAGTTCCTGGTGGAAGTAAGACTGGCAAGGTCAAGAAGAGCAACAAGGGAACGAAGGTATTCCAAGAGCCGTGGACATCAAACGTTTAAGCATAACATAATCCGTTGACATTGGATAGGTTAGGTAGTATCATTAGTGGTGAGGTTCGGACTCTAAACGGGGTCTGGGCCTTTCTTTATGCCTAAATATATGGAGGTGCAGAATGGAGAAAGAGAACCGATCATGCAAGGAACATAAGCCTATGTATAAGGATGCTCTGCCAAACTGCGCCACATGTAAGAGATATAACAAAGGTAAGTGCAGGGAAATGATATGGGTTGCTCCTTGGATAGCGGCAGAGGAAGAGGACAATAGAGAGATAGAGAGCCTTATGAGACATGATGGATACAGTCGTGGCCGTGGTGGAATTCGACAGATAAGGAGATGATAGTATGCTAACAAAGATTGATAAGTTGCTAAGGAAGTTTGAACAGTTAAGGCTAGAGGTTGAACACACAGATAATAGGACTAATATCATATCATCGAAGACGTATGAAAGTATCTTGGATGATATAGAGTTCTTGATCAAGGAAGTACGGTTGCCGATTAGAATCGAATAGTAGGACTAGAGACAAGGCGGGGATAACTGGAAAGTGGTGGTATAGTGCTGGAAAGATTAATAACAGAGGACTATTATGCAAGATTATGGTTCATGGCACATTGGCGCATATGGCTACCTGTAGTGCTGATCATGATGATTGTATCCGCGGTGATCAATATGAAGGGCAGGTAGATGATATGCCAAGTAAACCTTTACGCCCATGCAATCACTACGGATGCAACCAACTCGTCGTGTCCGGTTACTGTGAGCAACACAAGAAGGATAAGCAAACATACGACAGGTATCGTGGTAGCAGCGCAGAACGTGGGTATGGTGCAAGGCATCGAAGGATAAGAGAAGTTGTTAGGCGAGAGGAACCGCTGTGCATGGAATGTCTGAAGAGTGGACAGGTAACGCCGAGCAATGAGATGGATCATATAGATGGGAACGCACTGAACACTGAGAGGACTAATCTTCAGATGTTGTGCAAGGCTTGTCATTCGAGGAAGACTATTAGGGAACAGGGCGGATTCAAGGGTAAGAAGACAACACAATAAGACAAATGTTCAATGTCTTTGCAGGAAGTGCAATAACAATAAGGGCGCAACAATTCAAGGGCAATTAATACTTTTCTGATAGACAACCCCACCCAGGGGGGCGTTCGAAAGGTGGACCGTCTTGCTCTAAAAC